>Ga0209596_1000188_pt1 | contig 55799 bp, 57 predicted proteins | sample M_130807_MF_Meta_FD_187314 | JGI IMG/M metagenome (GOLD analysis project Ga0209596, IMG submission 187314) | Freshwater microbial communities from Lake Montjoie, Canada to study carbon cycling - M_130807_MF_MetaG (SPAdes) (version 2) | ecosystem: Environmental > Aquatic > Freshwater > Lake...
CATAAACCTCTTCGTTTTTTTTGTTCAGTCGCTTAACAGCGCCCTGTGTTCCTGCGATTACTTTTTCGCATACTTTATTGCCGATGATATAGCAATACTTTCCTTGTGTTTTTGTTCCAAATCCCATTTTAAAATGTATTTAATTGTTTATATGAAACCACACCGCCCGCGAAGGACAGTCCACTATGGAAACCAAAAGAGGCATCGCGGGCAGGGGTTATGTTTTCAGTGTAGTGTTCCATTTGTGGTGAACTTGTCGGGGACAAAGATAATAAAATATATTTCACAAATGCAAACTTTGTTGAAAAATAATTTTACATTTGCCCCGTGAAAGTTTTTCTTTTTCTAAAAAACAACAACCCTTTATTTATCTATACCTCACTAAAGGCAGGGTGTGACGAAGCGAAGCTGAACTATCAGACTGTGCGCAGATATGTGGTCAAAAATAAAAAATTCATAAAGGTTGTAGAGGGGGTAATGTTTGTTGTTGAGAAAATGGACGTAAATCAAATTGTCGGGCGCGGCAGAAAAAAATTCAAATAACTATGAAAGAAGTAACAGTTTATCAATTTATCGAGTATCACAAACAGATACAAAAGTGGGAACGGACAGGCGCTATTGAAGCGTTTTTTTACAGCGGTCAGATAAAGTCGTTCTATCAGAACAACAGCCTGCGCTTAACAACCCTGATTAAGAAGGGGGAAGATATTTACGCCAAATATTTTGTTCTTAATGAGGACGGGAAGGGTGTGAAAATGTCGGAGGCTACTGAGGGAAGTCCTGCAAAACCATTAATGCTTGAAGGTGTTACAATGGAAGAGTTTGAAGCGGAAATAAAAGAGTTTAACCAACAAAAAATCAGTATAAAAAAATGAAAATCGAAACAACAGAAACAGCCGAATTGACTATTGAAGAAAAGATTGCCGCTTGTCCTATCTCACCGATAGACACCGATGTTATTGGCGAGCAGTTTTCACCTCCGTCAAAGGCTAATATTATCATAATGAAGGACAATAAAGTTCCTTTAGATAAGAACGGCAGACCTTTAAAGGAAGAGCCTAAAATGTTTTCTCCGTATATTCGTGTTTTTAAAAAAGGTAAAAGTGTTCCCGAAAGCATAAAGGTTGGGGGCTTGTATCTTGTAAGCGGAGGTGTTCAGTTTGTTAAGCTTAATAACAAGGAGTTTGTTGTTGCGTCTTACCCTGTATTAACCTGCGAGGTTGACGAAAGCGGAGTAACAAGTTGGTGGTAAAATGAAATATAAAGTCGGAGACATTGAGTTTGAAATACCGAAGTGTCCTGACCCGACCAAAGCCCGTAATTATGGGCTTCCAATAGAAGAGCAGTATTGGCGCAGAGATGGTTTTCCTGAAGATTGGGAGTTCTTGTCTGCTGACGATAAGTGGGATTTTATTGCAGAAGACCACAGGCGAAAAGAAGAGGGGTTTTTCTTTTGGAATGAGGGCGAACTAACCTACATAACGGGCGACCATTTCTTCCACTTAGAGTGGTGGAATGGTGGCATAGATGATAATGATGGCTACTTCGGCTTCCGAATAGCCGATATGGAGGACTTCTACTTTTGGGAGTATTGCAAGCAAGACCCCAACTGCTATGGTTATATGGCTGTAGAAGGGCGAAGGGGTGGAAAAACAGAGAGAGGTTTATCGAAAGGGTATAACCTCACCACTCTTGGTGCTAACCGCAGAATGTTTATTCAGAGTTTTACCGAGTCTGACGCGAAAGAACGACTTTTTATTGACACGGTAGTTCGCTCTTGGAGGCATATTCCATCGGTATTAAAGCCAAAAGACGAAGGTATTAAAGAGCCAAAGAAGAGGCTCAGGTTTATCTCCCGAGCGGGGCTAAGAAAAGACAGCGTATCGAAGTCGCTCGACTCGTCCATTCAGTTTGTTGCTGCAAAAGATAGTTCACTGCAAGGTAAGAAGGTTTCTTTTGTGTTCCCCGATGAGCCTGCGTCTTGGGATAAGATAGACCTTATTAAGTGGTGGGGTATCACTAAAAAGGCGATGGAGTTGGGTGGAAAGATACGCGGAAAGGCAATCCTCCCTGCCACCTTAGAGAATATGAACCCCATAGGCGGTGCTGCCTTTTGGAAGCTATGGAATCAAAGCAATTTTAATAAAAGAGATGACAACGGAAGAACAGAGTCGGGGCTATACCGTCTGTTTCGCCCTGCCGATGAAAACTTTGAGTTATTCATCAATAAGTATGGAAAGTGCGATAAAGAGAAGGCTCGTAAGTTTATTTTAAATGAGCGCGCAACCAAAACTGATGAGAGTTTAATAAACCTTATTCGCCAACACCCGCTTAGCGAGGAAGAGGCATTTGGCGCAATCAGTAGTTCTTTTTGGGAGGAAGATGTGTCTGCTTTCCTCGAAGAGATAAAAAAGAATATCATTGAAGCCGAATTTTATGGTGAGCGCAAAATGGTTGTTGCTACGGGCGATGATACAAGCCTAATAGAAACATCAGACCCTAATTGCTATGTCGAGGTTTTTGAGGACGTTCAGCCTAATGTGCAGTATTGTGTAGGGTTTGACGGAAGTGGCTCAGACAACGAAACAGGTGACGAGGGTGGTTCAGATACCGCCTTTGTGATAATGAAGAAGTTTGAAAGCCCAAGAAACAATAACTACACCGATGTTGCCAACTTCACGTATCGCCCAAAGAAAATGGAAACCGTTTACAATATCCTATTCAATCTTTGTAAGCACTACAATAAATACGGAAGGCTTGAGATACTCGGAGAGACAAACGCAGGTCAGGGCGCTGCGGTAAAATCATTCTTTGCCAACAGGGGTGGCGAGAATATGATGGCAAAGCAACCCAAGAATATAGGTTTTAATAAAACCAAGAAAACAGACAAGTATTGGATTTACAGAACAGAAGATGTTATTGAGGTTCAAAAGACGTTGGCTCACATATTTGTAAGGGTTTATGGTATGAATATGAGGTCGTTAAGATTGGTTGAATCCTTACTGCGATTAGGTAAAGACAATCAGGATTTGGGTGACGCTTGGTTAATGGCTATATTGCTTATGGGCGATGTTACAGCCGAAGCTAAGACGTATGTTCCTCTGCCTCAGAGAAGAAAAGTAAGAAAATTAGAAAGAAGCAATGGTAAATTGCAGTATATTTGGCAGGAAATTTAAAGTCTAATGAAGATATACAAACTTTCGGACGAAGATGCGTTAGATAACACAGCGCGTCAGCCATCTCCAATCGAGGAGGAAAACCATCAATGGTTTTATCAAAACATTAAATATGGTTTGTCAACATATAACAGACCTTTGTTTGTAAATGGAAGGCTTGCGTATATCCGCGATGACAACGGGGCTACAATGCAAGACCAAAATAAGGCGGGGGCAGACAGCGATTACACGCTTCCTATTCAAGATATGATTACCAATATGCTGTATTACTTTGGTCGTCAGCCCAATTTAAACTACGCATACCTTACTCAAAACGTAACCAAAAACAACATACAAGCCGCTTGGATTAAAGGGCAAAAGGTATCTCGTCTTGTTGACCACTTAACCAATAGCATAAACACAATGCTTTCCAATGGCAAGTGGGAGGCTGATAATATCAGCCCAAGAGCAAAAGGGGAGAAGAGCGATATGCTAAAGCAGTTGCTTATGATGCACGATATGAAGCCGTTTTTCAATGACCTTGCTAATCAGGGTGTTCAAGGCGGTATGGCTAATGGTCAGCAGTTTGAGTTTCCCGAAGAGATTTATCGGTATATGGAAACCGACTACAAGGAGCAGGGCGCTGAGATAATGACAATGCTTGCAGACGGACTTTGGGAGAAATCGGGGTGGTCGTCTAAGGCATATCAGGCTGCCCGTTATATGGTTTGTACCAATATCGCTTGCTCGGAGCATACTGTTGTGAATGGAATAAGCCAATGGGAGGTATTCTCTCCGCACCAATTAATTTGGGATATGCGTATTGATGACGACTATAATCGCTATGGAATGTTTCGCGGGCGCATACGCGCAAGCACGGCAGCGGAGATTATCCGTAAATACGGCTTTGCAGGGGCGGATAAAGCGGAGTTAATTACAATGACGGAGGATAATAGTCTTGGAACTCCACTAAACACTATACCGAACATTACTTGGTGGAACTACAACCAAACATATAACTCTGTTACTGAGGTTACGATGTATTGGAGGGCAATTAACAGCGATGGTCTTTTAGATGTTTTTAAAGGAACTCTTATTGGCGGTAAGTGGCTTGTTGACATAGGTAAAATAAACAACGTAGTGGAGGATAACTCTAATTGCGGAATGGTAGATATGCCTATTAGCATTTTCTGCCCTAATATGATGTTGTCTCAGTATCGCAGCGCGGTTGGAAGGTTGAGAGACCTGCAAAACGAGGTTGACGCTCTTAAATTTAAAGTAAGGGAGACTATTGGCAGAGCCAAAGGTCGCCCGCATATTATTCGCGGTAACAGAATGACGGGAAACATTGACGTTCAAGAGGTATTTGAAGACCTTTCAGAGGTTGGTCTGCACGTTGTAAATTCAAGCGGTGAGGCAGGAAACCCTAATGAAAAAGACAGGTTAGTTGAGCCGATTGATATGACGCTTGATGCAAATGTTCAGAAGATTTACGACATCGCAAGAATGGAGATGGACGAAATGGAAGAGATTGTTGCTGCGTCTAAAACTGCGTTAGGGCAACAACAGCGATATATCGGAGGGGCAGCGATGCAACAGAATATGGCGCAATCGTCTATGGGTATGGCTTATCTTATTGATGGGTATATGGATTGGATACAGCGCAATATGCAGTATGCTGTTGATGCTCAGAAAGAGATAATTGCTGCGGGCAAGTGCAAGATAGATGAATTTTGGATTGGCTCTCGCAACGTGGTTTATTTAAAGCAGATAAAGAATGTGCGTTTTGAAAGCTTTTTGTTGGCACTTGATATAAACAACCCGATGACCGAAGCTGATAAGAAAGAAATGACGGCTATGGTGCAGGCGGCTATTCAGAACCAACAACTAACCTTTAAGGACTACGCTGTTATTAAGAACCTCAAAACAAAGACTGAGATAATTGACTACCTTGAATATACTGAAACCAAGCGCGAGCGCGTAGCAGAGAAGATGCGTAAAGAGCAGATGGCTATGCAGGAAGCACAGCAGAACAAACAGTTGTTGGCGCAGGCGGCTATGGAAGAAGGTAAGATTAAAGGCAAGGCTCAATTACAGAAAGAGAAGCAAATGGGCGAAGCCGAATTGATGGGTGTTGAGCACGGGTTAAATCCCCCGAGCGAAGAAGGGAGCGTCTGAGTTCCGTTGAGGTATATTAACCTCTTCCACCACCCTATAACTCCAATCATCAATCTGTAATGAGGAGTATCTGTTATTGTTTATTCGATAGTAGATATTCCCTTTAAAGTAGTGTGGGAATATTTGCTTAAATCCGTATCGTTTTCTGCCTCTTTTTGTTTCAACTATAAATGGCTCTCTCCACATTGTTTTATCGTGTAGAATTACAACAGGAAGCCCTTTTACCCTAAACTTTACAAGAGAGTTCATTTATTTTTTTTTATGAGGTCTTCGTAGGTCAAATCTGATTTTTCAGCAGATGTTGTTGTCTTTAATTCTGATGCCGCTATATCTGTAAGGAATTTAGACAAACCAAGACGCTCCATAAAGAAATCAAGAGCATTGGTGAGGTCTTTTAATGACTTGTAGTATTTAGCCATCATTTCAATTTGAAGGCTTCCCTTCTCGGTAAAAGGCTTAATATCCTTTAGTATTTCTACGTTTTCACACGCTTCTATTTGTTTTCTTAAAGAAAGCAGCGGTTTAATGGCAGGGTCGGTAATTATTCCGAGAACAAAATCGTCTATTTCTGTTCGGGAAAGCTTTTCTATTCGCTTTCTAAGTATTTCTTCTGAAAGTATCATTCGGCAAACATCGGTATATTTTTAATATAGTAATCAGCTTGTTACGGAAAACTTATCCACAATATACCGAATGTTCCCGAATGATAAATGAAAAATATTCACTAAGGCGTACAGGCAAAGGAAATGCTTGCATATATTTGTCGCAAAATTATTTCAAATGGCAGGGAAACCACGCATAGCGAATAAAGAAGTTGATGACAGAATGGCTAAATTAGCCGAACAGCTTTCCGTAGAAAAAAACGGGAAGACGTTAAATACTGTAAATGACCTTACCCCTCCGCCTGCTCCTGTAAAAGAAATTAAGACCGTTACATCAGAAAAAGAAAAAGCAGCTAATGAAAAAGCGGCTAATGATGCAATGATTGCTGCTGAGGCTGAGGCTTCACGCAAAGAAGAGTTAAGAAAGGCACAAGAGGAAGGAATTGAGAAAGGAAAGGTTGTTGCTAAAAAAGAAATTGAAAAGGAAAAGTCGCACAATGATATTCCTGACTACTTAAAAGAAGGTTCTGAGTTTAAAGCAACCAAAGCCGCTCCTGTTGATAAAGAGAAAGAGGCTGATGATAAAATAAAAGAACTTCTTGAAATCCAAAGAAAATATAACGAACTTATCTCTGACCCTATTATCTCGGGTGTTGCCGAATTTAGAAGGTCAGGTGGTGAAGATATTTCTGAGTTTGCTTCTAAGGTAAGCATACCTTCATTTGAGGGCAAGTCGGACGAAGATAAATACTCTTTTTATTTAAAAACCACAGAACCCGATATTTCAGAAGATGATTTAGAGGAGGCTATTGCTGATTTTGAATCTCTTCCCGCTGTTGAGCGCAGAGCAAAACTAAAAACCGTAGATGCGGAAATTAACAAGCTAAAAGAAGGCAAGTTAAAATCATACCAAACATCTGCTAAAGAAAAAGACGAAACCCGTAAGGCTCAGGAAATTTTCTTCCAAGAGAAAACGCAGGAAGGAATTAAAGTGCTCGACCAAACCCTTACAGAAATGAAAGGCACACAAGCCTATGGATACGAACTTACTCCTGATGACATTACTGCAATACACGAATACTCATTATCTCGCACTGCGATTAAGAAGGACGAGAAAGGAAACTTTGCAGGTTTTGACATTGATAAAACTATTGACGAAGCGTTATTTCTTATTCCAACCATACGCAGAAAAATTCTATTAGAGAACCTTAACTTAGGTAAGCGTCTCGGGGAAGAAGCTGCTATTGAAAAAAGAAAAAGAGCCGCATCTGTAAGTTCTGACAATTATTTACTTGCCGATGAGGGTTCGACATCAGGAATTGATAAAGCGATTGAAGAAGTAAGAACATCGCTGCGTAAAAAAGGAAAAATGGAGCAATCCGTAAACAGATAACAAAATTTATAAACCAAAACAATAAACTAAAATGCCATCAACACTAAATCAGGTAAGTTCGCTACCATTTGAAAATAACTTGTTCTTGAACGGGTTAAATAAAGACGACAAATATTCTCTTGTTGCCGATTTTTCAAACGGCTACAACACATTAACTTGGCTCGTTAATATGAACGCCCCTGCTCGTCAGGTGGATGGTTCTGACGGGGTTTTCTTTCGCCCTATTATGGGGACATCGAAAATACAGGGCTTTATCGCAGCGACAGCATTGCTTTCGCCAACGATTGCCCGTATCACGTTAAATGACCCGACCTACGCGGCTTTCCGCGAAAAAACCACTGTTGCTGACGGTTCTGCCGCTATGAACAAAGGTTACGTTGTAAATCAAGGCGCAGGCTTTGTTGATATTCAATGCGTAGCCCCAATCTTGGCTTGGAACTTGGCAACACAGTTTCTTGCAGGTGCATCTATTACAGAAATGTGGAGCAGCGCGGGTAACAGAGGCTCTACAGGCCCAAAATCGTCTTACGAATACCCACAATACGTGCAGAACCAAACATCGGTTATGCGTGAAAAAGTTGAGATGTATCGCAGAGATATGTCAAAGACTTGGGTTGAGTTTAAAGGTGACTATTGGTATTCGTCTCAGGACGTTATTGCCGCAAACCGTTTTTCTCGTGCCGAAGAGTATCACGCCTTGTTCTCTGAACTTGGTCAAATCAACACATCACTTGAAGGTGCGGTGTCTTACTCAATGGGGCTTCGTGCTGCCGTGAAAGACCCCGACAGAGGTGGTGAGTATGTGGCTTCTGCCAACCTGTTGACCGAAAATGATTTCATTAATTGGATTTCTCGTATTGCTGACCGCAGAACGAGCATTGATACCCGCCTGCCAATCTTCTTAGGAAGAGAAGCGTTGAAGCGCATTCAGTTCTTCCAAACTATTAACCAAAGTATTCGCTTCGCAGGAACGCGCAACACTTTCGGTGGAGAAACCGTGAAAGGCTTGGATGTTCGTGAATACGACATCGCAGGTATCGCTTGCGACCTTATCCTTGCTCCGATTTTCAATGACAAAGACCGTTTCCCTGATGCTTCTACGATTGCAGGAGCGCAAGGAACACGTATGCAGCACACAATGGTTTGCCTTGACCTTTCTTACTACCAAACAGTAGATGGAAGCGGTGAAGTGCCTGCTATGGAAAACTGCTACTTTGGTGCAAACGAAATCGAGTATGGTTATATGTCAGGTATCGGAATGTCAATGCAGAAAGGCGGAGATGTTTACCAACTGATGACATCACCACGCGACAACGCAGAATTTCACATCTTGAAAGATGGTTGCTACGACTTCCTTGCAAACCGTATGGGATGGTGGGAACTTGCCCTTTAAAAAGTAACTTTTACATAAAAATAACCTTTAAAAACCAAAAATAAAATGCAACCATTACATTATCAGAACGTAGTTCTAAACCACATACAAGCGGCAGCGGCTGACCTTGTGATTACGGGTCACGTTATTGCAATAACCGACTGTCCTAATATGGATGGGCGCACACTTGAAATTCCTTTCGGTGGCTCACAAGTTGCTGTTACGGGTGTTCCGTCAGAATGGTCACTTACTTGCTCTGCGGCAGTGATAGAGTTTATGCAGGTTACTATCAGCCAAACCTTTCTTGATGGAAGGGGCGTTGTTACGCAGGTGTTTGAATACACAGCGGGCGACCCTACGAGTCCTACAGCGCAGGCTGCTGCTTTCGCTGCGATTATTAACCTCAACCAAAATCTTGATGTAACAGCAACGCCTTTTATCGGCGTGGTGACGATAATCGCAAACGAACTGACAAGCGCGTTATTGACAATCACAACATCTACAGGTGGAAATGTGGCGCTCGTGCAAACAACTACAGGTGTCGCGCAAATCAATCAGGGCGCACAACTGATTGCTGCGGGAGTAACTGATGCGGTGGCGGGAAATACATACACATCTTGGACGTTTGTTCCAAGCAATATTGACCCTACTGCAAGTCAAGGCAGTGAGTTGATTGCTGCAAATCAGGTGGTGTTGTATCTGAATGATGGCGATGCCAACTACGCAGCCTTACAAGCCGCGTTGGTGACAGCGTTTACAACAACCTTCCCGATTATCTAATAAGCAATTAGTAATTATTTTCACAAAAAAGGACAAGACATTAGGTTTTGTCCTTTTTTTGTTTTTATCTTTGCCGAAACTAAATCCTAAAAATGAAAAAAAAGACAGTCATCATCAGCACTATTGCTCGCGTAAAATCACAGCAACTAACATTGGCTTGGGGACACCCGACAAGAAACGGGTATCTTGAGTTTATCTCCCCTATGTTCACCATAGAGGAAATGCCGCAAAGTGAGTTTGATAACCAAGCGATGACGATGGACTTTACATCAGACCGACCTAAACAAGTTGTTTCTTTTATGGAAGGCGCGTTAAAGGGGACGAGCGACTACAATAAGGCGCAGGCTATGGAGAAGTTAAAGACCAATCCGTTGTTTTATGTAAACTCTCAGCCCACCACACACACCCGTAGTGCTATTTATAACCTTGACGATATTTCCGACAGCGAACAGGTGTATATGGAGCGTTGGCACAACAAGCTGAAAGCTGCCAATATGATTAACGAAATGTCGGACGCTAAAAGACGCGACCTGAGTTACTACTTCGGTTTTGGGGTTTCTGACAAAACCGAGAGTGAAGTGTTGAAGTTGCTTGCCGATTTTGCTGTTGGTATTATCCTTGCTTCTGATGCAAACATTATAATCCTATTGACTACTTGGGTTAAAGGTGACACTACCGAGAAGACGATGAAAATTGCAATGGAAAAAGCCCTTGCTCTTGGCATTATCTCTAAAAGAAAGAATGGTGAGAACGATATGTATTATCACGGTCAAAACCCAATCGGTATGACAAAGGATGATATTTTAGCTTACTTCCGCAAGGAGGAGAAGATTTTTCAAGAGTATATTCTTCGTGAGATAAACGAGAAGGATATTGTGCCTTCGGAATCGGTTATTCCATCAGGAGAAGTTGCTATGGAACAGTTGATGAGAGACCTTGCATCAGGATTGAAGCAGGGCGGTTATCTACCGATAACATTTACTCAAAAGACCGCTAAGTTTGACAAGTTAAAGTCGGCTATAAAGATTGCCCTTACCAAGAAGTCGGTAGATGGCGAAGCGTTTACCGCAGACGAGAACAAGGTTGCAGAGTTCCTTGAAGTAGAAATACCTGCGTAGTTTTTGTTTTTTAAAAAACTATTAGTATCTTTGTCTCAGTTCTTTAAATAAAAATCCTAATAACTTTTCGTGGAAGTTAGCAAAATATAGGGTTACGAGCCGCAAAGCCCTAACCTATACTAAAGCCCATTGCAACCACGAATTGTAGTGGGTTTTTAGTTTACTGCAAATAGGGTTTTTAGTCCAACTTTAGCCATTCGAGATAATAAAGTAGATGTAGCGTTTGTTGCGACTTTGGCAATCTTGCTCTGTGTTAAACTCACAACAAGGAACTGCAAAGGGAAACCAACCCAAAGTTACCACCCGCAGGGATAAGTGGAAACTTGACAATAGGCTGCTGAGTGAACGGGGACTGCAAACCTGTTCAACCCCCTTTGCAGGGAAAAAGTTTTCTTTGGCAAAAAAATAATTTTTACCACTTGACTTTATCATATTTATTTCTAATTTTGTTCGCGCATATATGCTCTAACAAAAGATGACCACAGGACAGGAATTTAGTAGATTATTTGATTTGCAAATAGGACAAGCCTATACTAATTACTACGATGCAATCAAGAAAAACCGCCTGTTCAAACAAGCCACTTTTACAGCTATTCAAAATCAGTACAGGGGGTTAGTTCCGCAGAGCGCATACGACAATCTCTCGGGGGTTATTAAAACCAATCAACCATACACCCCTGTCAATAACGAGATTTATACACTACCTCCTACTTTTCTTCCCAACGTACAGCCACTACCCGCAATCTCCGACTATGAGGACTTGTTGACGATAAGGGCTTCTTTTGCGGAGGTTTTTTATGCTAACCCTTTGGATAGCGTAAGTGATACAACCCCAATCGTTATTGAGTTGTCGCAAAGGAATAATTTAAGAAGCACAGAGCAGATAGAGATTACGGGTATTATTGGAAACCCTAATGCGAATGGAGTTTTCTATATTAGAAAAATCTCTGATTATAAGGCTGAGTTATACTCTGACTACACATTACAAACCCCTGTAGCGGGGAATGGCACATACATCTCGGGCGGGGTGGTGTCGCGCATTTACAATGAGTATTGCAGAATGTATCGCTCAGACCAAAAAATTGACACCTTTACTACACCTACGGTGAGGTTTCCTAAATTTGAAACAGTTGAGAACAGAATAAAGCTACACCCTTTAAATGTTCCTTGTAGGGGAATAACTATTGACTATATAACAAAGGCTGTGGTGTTTCCTGATGCCAATGATGCTACTATTGACCTTGAGCAAACCTACCGATACAACTTTCTTCTTTACATACTTTACACCGCCTGCGTGAACTTTGCAGAGGAAGTAAAAGATAAAGACCTTTACGCCACTAATGCCGCTAAATTACAATGACGCTAATTGAAACCATAGAGAGTTTGGCTAAGATGCCGTCAGGGGCGATATTCACTGACGAGAACCGCTATGACCAACTTTACCTGATAAGCATAGCCAACAAGTTCAGAGCGGCTGCAATCCGCAAGGATAATCAAATTAATAAAAGGATAAATACCATATCGTATCAACGGTTTTACCCAAGATATGTAGAGCAAGAGCAATACGAGTGGTGCTTTTACCGTTTTCGTTGCCCTGCCCCGATTAATTTGGATGACATTTCAAATGGATTTCGTTTTATTGGAACTATAAACTCTTCAAAGACATTTAGCGTTATTAAGACACGCGGAGAGTTATCAACATTTTTTAACCATCCTGTAATGAGTCCCGCCAACAGTAGTAATATCTGTGCGCTATATGATGGGACTACGGGGTATTGGGAGATTTACGCAAAGGATAATAAGCTTCCGAAGAGATTTGTGGTGGAAATGATAATGTATAACCCGCTTGACTGCCCCGAATTTAACCTCGATTTTGATGATTTTCCTATTTCGGAAGACCTTAGAATGGAAATGGAGCAAATGGTATTTCAAGCCAACACATCAATAACCGCAAGCGGCACGCCCGACTTGGTTGCTGATAGTATGGATGTTCAACAAAACCCAAGAAGTAAAAGGCAATGAGCGAAAACAACATACCTGACGGAGCGTATGCCGTAATAGAATTAGAGCAGTGCGTATCAAGTGCTAAGTTGTTTCTTAGAATTGAAACAAGCGACCACGATATATGGCTGAAAAAACTTGCCAATGATGCTGCGAAGCGCATTGACGCGGGCGACCAATATGTAGTAAAGGACAAGATATTAGATGTGGTTAGCAACGACTACACAGACCTTCCTTGCGATTTTGACCAACTAATCTCTTTGAGATATGGCGCGGGCGATAATTGCTATGGTATGGCTTATGTAGATTTACCATTTCTTAAAGCGTGCGGCTGTTCAATACCTAATGCTTCCCACTACGGAAACTATATGCGGATACAGGACGGGCAGATATTCTATTATTATGGAGTAACACCACAAAATGCAACCGCGCCCGTAACGCAGGTAACGCTATCTTATTGGGCTACAAATAAAGACGAGAATGGGTTAAGAAAAATTTACTCGGTTTATGAGGACGCGATTACCTATTTTATCTGCTACTCGTTTGCTTTGGCTTATTCTGAGAGATATAAACCCTTTGTTATATCGGAGTTTAAGCAGAATTATATGGCGCAGAAGGATTTTATTATTGGCAAGTGGCAGCAGCGCCAATTCAGAAACAAAAAACGTCAGATTGCTCAGACTACAAATGCTTGGGTGTCTGCTAAAATTTGGGCGCACTAATGGCTATTGACAAAAATGGTTTTCCAAAAGTTATTGACACCGACAGCCCTTATGATGATAATAAGAACGCTGCCGATGCCAAGAACGTAACCTACATCGGGAACGACTCGCGTACTGTGGGTCACGCGATGCCTATACTTGGAAATCGCCCTGCATTTGATATGGGCTCAGTAAGTCAGCAGAATAAGATTTACAGGGTAACTGTTCCATACCCTGCCTCGTATTCAATAGCCATTTACAATTCAGACCACTCAGAGGTAATATTTAATGCAAACTTCATAAGCGTAGCCACTGCTGTTGTGGCTATTCAAGCCGCTGCATTATTGACAGGGAACACCGCGATAGTAACACCTGTTGGCTCTGCATACTTTGAGATGCAGTTAATTCCTATTCCAAACGTCCCTGCATATCGTTGGTTTATACAAGACAATAGTTCGTTATTATTCCCGTTTAATCAAGAGTTGCAAATAGACGTAATACAAGAGGCGATAGAGCCTACTTTGGCGGGCGAGTTGATTGATATTGGGGGTTTTGATTTACTTGGAGACCTTTTTATAACATCTACATCACAAAGAAATTTACCATCTTCATTAGGCGTTACAATAGCTTCTGTGACAGGTAATATACCTGCTGTGCCTATAACCATAACATTTACTTCTCCACACGGGTTAGTAAATGGTCAGTGGATTACCAATTCTGAGTTTGAAGGAAATGTGGCTGCAAATGGCTACTTTAGTGTAATTTTTATTAATAACACAACGATAAGGTTAGCCAACTCAGGCGGAAGCGGGGCTTGGGTAAACGGGACGGGTGTTATCACTATCAACGGAAGTGGCATAGGAGAAATAGGTGTGGCTCAAAAGGATACCACAACACTCGATTGGACTTACACGCGACTATTAAGAAGCGTTGAGTGGAATTGGAATACCAAGAAGCAGTTTGATTTACATTGCGACAAGACAGCACTCACGAATGGAGTTTATGGAACAAATGACTATACTCCACCATTTGTTTTTTATTATAATGGAGCATACATACCCGATGGGGGATTAGCTTTAAATGGCGGGCAATATAACTACGATTCGGTGTTCTCTGAGACAAGGTTGTTCCTGTCTGTACTGAACACTAAAATAGAATTTACGGAGCAGATACAATCGGGTGGTGCGCTAAAGTCGGGTAATAATAGGTACGCTGTCAGGGCTTTAACAGAAACAGCCACAGCTACCGATTGGAGTGATGTTACAAACCCTGTGAATGTATATTCGGCAATTCAAACCCCTCCCGAAGATATTGTGGGCGATGTTAGTGGAACACCAACGTCAAAAATTAACGTACTTACTATTACTGATATAAATAGTAAGATTTTCAAATTCATAGAGATTGCTTGTATAGAATATAGCGGCTTAGCTGTAAGCGGTTATGTTATTGACCGATATGTTGTCACAGGAGAGACGATGGTTATAAAGCACACGGGAAATGAAGCAATAACAGTTTTAGACGTAAACGAAATACAGACATTTTCTATCCCTGTTAATACTGCAAAAAATATAAGGGCTATTGATAACAGGCTTATTTTATCAAACATAACAACCGCTCCTGATGTTGATTTGACTGAAATTGTTAATAAAGTGAGGCATAGTGTTGTAAGGAAAACAATTCCGAGCGTAGGAGGGTTGTTCTTCTCGGGAACAGGCGGTACAGATTCTAATATATCATTCGGGGAGTATCAAGACCCTAATAATGTCAACGACAATGTTGGATATATGATAAATGAGACATACCGATTTAGTATCAAGGCAAGGTTTAGGGTTGGTGGCGCTTGGACGAAAAATTATTGGGCGGATGATATTAAGATTGATAATTTAGGTGTGAACAATGGAAACCCAACGGACAACAGAAGAAATGCGGGGCTTCCAAACTTGGACTTAAAGGATAGCGTAACAAATGAGGTTTTTGTGCCTTATATTGAGTTTACCAACTTTAATTTTGATGCGGTGCTTGAAGATGGCTCTGTATTCAGAGATGTGTTTGATGCTATAAGTATAGAGAGGGCTGAGTGTATTCCCGAGATATTATTTACAGGCATAGCGAGGCTATGTTGGGATGTGAGTATTACGAATAGTGGAACAGACTCCGAGATGGCAGCCCATTTAGAGCCAAGAACATCTTTGGCTTATGGGTTAAACTACAACGCATTTGGAGCAAGGTATGATTTTGGGGCAATATATTCGCCTGATATTTTATTTACTAATGGAGGGTTTTTGCATCAAGGAGGCGACATTCTTGTTAATTTCGGAGACCCAACTGTAAGTTATTCGTTGTCGGGCGGGGTGAATGTCAACCAATCTGTCGGAATGCTTCAATTTGAAGGCTCTTTTAACCCTTCAAAAAACCTCGCTATTTTAGGGGCTGCCCAAGCTGAATTTGGGCAAATACTTGTCCCTGTTCAAAACGAATTATTTAATAACTCGGTAAACATTTTAGGTGTTGCTCACCCGTATTCATATTACTACACAAAATGTGTTGCTGTAAAAGTTCAAGGAAGCATAAATGCGTTACCTCTTTCGGGTGGAAGTTCTAATTTTTATGGGTTTTCGTATGTGCAGTATTATCGCCCGCAGTTGGATAAATATGGTCAATTCGCAAATACTCAATACATAACTTGCGGTAATTTGTATGAGACAAGCCAATCTACAACACTGTCTATTTTTGAAGTTCTTGGCGGAGACACATTCACTCAAAGGTCGTATGTAAAAACTGAAACAAACCAAGACATCGCCCCGCTTTTTAATGGTCTTGGGTACGCTAATGACGGGATTGGATTTTATTCTCAGAATAGAGTAAATAGTCAAATGAGGCAAAAAAGCCCAACGGCAGCAGGCAAGGTCTTCCCTGTAAATACAGTAGGCTTCACCCCTATTGACAGGGTTTATGATTGGCTTAGAGGGTCTGCTACACCAACAGATAATATTGCCCCCGAGTATCTTGGATATGACTTAGGTTACAATATAATAAATGGAGTTGATTATCATATAGCATTTAACCCAAACCTAATTCAGAATAGCGACCAACCAACACGAATAATATGGTCGGAGTTAAAGCCGCAAAATGCAATAGCTGACCTATACCGAGTATTCTTGCCTTTAAATTTTAAAGACCTTGATAATTCATTTGGAGAAATAAATCACCACGAGAACGTAAACGGTGAATTGTTTACGCTTCAAAGCAAGAAGTGGCAACGACAGTTTTTTAATACTCGCGGAACACTACAGGTTCAGAATGTGTCAGATGTTCTTATTGGTGACGGCTCAGTAATGTCGAGAGATGGGCAGACTATTTCAAACTTTGGCACGCAGAATAAGTGGTCGGTTATTTTGGGTAAATCCAAAGGCGGAAACGATGTTATATTTTGGTGGGACGGTATCAATAAAATGTGGATGCGCTTTGGCGGAGACGGAACTTTGAGCCTTTCTGAGATTAAAGGAATGGAAAACTTTGCAGCCAATAATCTTAATTGGGTTGTTCCGAACGATACCCCTGCTGACGGATATGGTATTCACGGAGTTTGGCATCAGAGAATGGGAGAGGCTATTTGGTTTATAAGGGCTAAGCGGATTCCATCAAATAGCACATACCTTGCAAGTTCAGAGATACCGTATGTATGGCAAAATGCAACAGGTTGGACTGAGAATAGAATAGCTTTTTACGACCAAGACCCTCAGACATTTGCAGGGACGGGTGATTTTTGGCGAAGTGTGCAGGCATCGCAAATAGGGTTTCCGCCTCCATCGCCAACAAATCCAAGATGGGAATTAATACCGCACACAGACACGAACTACTATAACGAGTTCTCAATCGCCTTCAACGAAAAATTAAATGAGGTAACGCAAGCTAAAACACCGAGCGGGTTTTCTTCTTTTTACACCCCGCTTCCTATGATTGCTCACGAGTGGACGAATGGATATGTAAGCCCACGCCCGATAAGCCCGTTAAGTAAACACTACGAACACAATAGAGGCGCTTATTTAACGTGGTACGAGCATAATGGAGCGACCCAAACAGAAGAAGGTTATGTGGAGTTGGTTATCAATAAAGATACCGATATGCCAATGCTGTATCAGGCTTTAGTGGTTAATGCCGATAGTCGCCCGTACAAGATTAGTTTCTACACACAAGGTCAGGAAACATTTATTGTTGCTGCCGACTTTGAGGTTATGAATGGAGTATGGCAGGCTGCAATCAAAAACGATATAACAGGCGTTGTTGTTCAGCCCGTGAACGAGCAGGACACATCTCAGATGTTCGGAACGTATATCCGAGTTCGCTTCTATTTTGAGGTGGATAAGTTCAACGCGATAAACGATTTTATCTGCAAGTTTACAGAATTGCATAGGAATTATCAGAGTTAGTTGTGTATATTTGTAGGGTATAAACCTGATAATAAAACACGATGATAGTTGTATGCGGTGCGGCAAGAACAGGTACGAGTTTGGCTATGCAAACCCTTAAACTATTAGGCGTTCCTGTCCCTGCACCACGATTTTTGAAAGAGCATCGCGGGGTGGAGCGATACAATCCTAAAGGGTTTTATGAAATGACCGACACTCTATATGGAGTGAACGACCACCGATATAAAGGTATGGCGGTTAAACTTTTTGGCTATCAACTTATGAACACAAAGCCTCATCTTATCAACAAGGTGATTTATACCCATCGTGAGCGGGAAAATGCAATAATTTCGTATGAGCCTGTAAAGGAGATATTGGAACAGACGGTGTTTTCTTCTGCTGAAATCTATGACCATAACGTAAAGGTTATACAAGAGTACCTGAGTGATAAAGATTACCTGTCTGTGCATTTTGAGGAAATCAGGGTTAATCCCGAAATAGTAATAGGGAGAGTGATTGATTATTTAAAGCTACGTCCATCAGCGGCTCAGATAGAGGCAGCGGTAAGAAATGTTGAGCCGATAACCATTAACGCAATCTTAAACTAAAATGGTAGGAGCAGTATTAGGTATCGTACAGGCGGGAATTGGGATAGCGGGCTTAGCTTCGAGTTCCAAAGATAAAGATAAGGGCATTCCGCAGGAAGCGCCCGAATTGCGCTCTGCTTATCAGAGGGCGGTAGAGCAAAGTAAATACGGGTTTGATGCCCAACAAAAGGCTGCCTTTGACCAAAAATTAGCCTCAGAAGGAAATTCAGCGTATAAAAAAGGTGTTGATATGGGCGGTGGCTCTTTATCGTCAGCCGTTAGCGCGGGCATAAACTCAATGCGCCTAAACGCAAGAAACGAGTTCGCTATGAATGACGCTTCTCTGAAAATGCAAAAGCAAGCGCCCGTATATTCATTGGCGGGTCAAATACAGGGTCAGAACAACCTTAAATCTAATTACTACAACCAACAATATAATGCGCAACAACAAGCGTATGGCGGTGCTTTAAAGGCGGGAACAGAAAGTTTTGGTAATGCGATAAACCAAAACAAGTATATGGGCTTTATGAAGGATATGTACGGGCAGAATGGTGGCGCTAATACTCCGCAGATTGGAGACTCGGGAGTTGATAGCGGAATACCAACACTTACAGGCGGCAGTCAAACACCTGTTATTGGAAATGGGGCAGATGCGGGAGGAATAGCGTCTCCAAATAGTTTTTCTTTAATGCCTGACAATGGAGCACCAATGAACTTCCCGAGCGGATATGAATATATGAATATAGGCGGAGGGGATAACCAAATTGCCCCTTTTCAGATGTGGGGTGGAGGGCAAACTCCTAATTTGGGCGGTAGTTACGGATGGTATGGTATGCAAACTCCAAATTATTTTAAACCACGATAGAAATGGGGTTAGGCTTTGGACTTGGAATCGGAAATGAAATTAACAGCACATATATCTATGCGTTAATAGACCCTCGTGATAACGCCCCAAAATATATTGGAAAGGCTGATGATTTAAAAAAGAGGCTGAGAAAGCATTTAGGGGAGAAGGCGGGGACTAAAAAAACTAATTGGCTTAGGTTGTTGTTTAAAATGGGGTTAAAGCCAATAATAGAAGAGATTGATTATGTTGATAAAAACGAATGGCAGTTTTGGGAGAAGTATTATATTTCCCTGTATCGTTCTTGGGGTTTTGATTTGAAGAACGGAACTGTGGGTGGCGATGGGGGTTGTCGCCCACATTCAGAAGAAACCAAAGTTAAAATAAGAGCCATACGTGCGCTACAGGTAAATACAAGAAAAGGAGTTCCTTGCTCAGAAGAAACAAAAGAGTTGTTGAGGCAGGCGAGAAGGTTTCAAAAGAACACAAACAAAGGAATGAGACACACCAAGCAGACAATAAGGTTAATTAGGGAAAAAAGATTGGCTCAGCCGTGCCCAAGAAAAGGGTGTAAGATGAGCGATGAGACGAAAGATGTTCTCAGAAAAGCAAACAACAGGGCTGTTTGTCAATATACTAAGGATGGTGTATTTATTAAAGAGTGGGAGAGTGTAAAAAAAGCACGAGAGGCGGTGAGAGACAGCCACATATCTGATGTTGCAAACGGAAAAAGAGGCAGCGCGGGCGGATTTTTATGGAAATTTAAAAACACAAAAGAATGTTAGGGTTTGGGCTCGGAATTGGCGGTCAGGGGCAGTTGAAAGACTACTCCGCTTTATATGCAGACGCGTATAAACAGAAGGCTGCGTTAGCTGCTGCGGGTAAGGCGAAGAAAGAGGCTGCTGACAGCGCCCAAATGTCTAAGTTGTTGAAATCTGTTTGGGTGGACGGTTCAAAATATCACAGAATATTAATGCCCGAAGCGGAAAAGGTTTATGTTGATGTGTCAGAAAAGCTAAACGAGTTGCAGGCTGAATATCCTAACGATTGGGTAGCAAGAGCGCAACCCGAGTTGGCAAAAGCGTCATCTCAGCTTGGGGTTCTTAGAAACCAAACCGAGCAATACCGTAAAGTTGAGGCTCTTCCAAACACCGCTGACCCTGCTCAAAAGAAAGCAAAAGAGGCTCTTGGGTGGGCTAATAATAAGGGGTCTTTATTGGCTGCTATTGGTAGCGATGTATCGGGAAGCGTAACAACCACCCCTGATGGAAACATTGTTTTTAATAAGCAGTATTACGACCCCAAAGATGATATGCGCGACAATGTTGTAAAGACATTATCTCAAAAGCAATTTGAACTTGACCAAAAATATAATCAGGTAACAAAAGGCGCTTTTACTCAGACCAACTCAATAAAGAGGGTTGCAAAAGATGCGGCACAGGCGCAGGTTATCGCTGACCAACTGAATAAAACTTTTAAACTAAATATCACGGCTGATGAAATTCCCAATGTAGAAGATGTGGCAGGCGCTTATTATGACAGCAACCCTGACGCTGAGAAGCAAATGGACTTTTTTCATCAGAACGATTACTACGACTACAATACAAACAAGGAGAAGATGACACCCGATGAACGCGCTCAAAGCAAGCGGGATAACTTCATTACAGGTGTTCAAGGCAAGTTGGGCGCTAACCTAAATACGACCTACGTTAAAAATTCAGCACCTAAGTCGGGTGGCTCGGGTGACGCTTATGAAGAGGGTAAGAAAACTCCTTTTGTTCAGAAGAAAGTTACAACAAGTTGGGATGACGGAACAGAGGTGCATACCCACGAATTTACGGCAATGCACAGACAGTTGCTTCCTATGAGTGAATTATCTCTCGCCCCTTCCGATTATTTTGTAAATATGGAAACGGGTGGAAAAGTAACCGTTGGGAATAAGATTTACAATTTCAAGTCAGCCGAGTTTGATGTTGCACCTGTTTACAAATCAGGAGTGAGCGGGCATCAGGAGGGAACTATTGTGCAGGATATTGACCTTAAATATCAACCGAAAACGGCTTACGAATACAAGACGGTAATGATAGGGGTAGCCACACTTCCAACTAAAACAAAAGGGGTGTCAGCGGTTATTCCTATTGATATGGCAAAAGAGGCGTTGGTAAGTAAGGCGGGTTCAGATAAGAAAGGTGCTTTATTGCGCGGGCAGATAGACGCAGCGGCGGAATACGCCAAGAAGTTGAACGAAGAGATGAAGAGCGGAGGCAAAAAGTATGGCGATAACGAGATTGTTAAGATAATGATAAACGGGAAGGAGATTAGTGCAAAAGCGGGCGACCTGAGAAAGAAAAAATACAACGATAGTCAGTTTTATAAATAATGGCATTAGGTAATACTACGGGTCTTGATGATATTCCTGAGTTTGGGGAAGGGGTAACAGTTGGCGCTCCGCCAACAACCGTTACCGCATTTGACGATATTCCTGAGTTTGGGGAAGATGTTAAAATTGAAATACCCGAAGCCGCTCCTATTGAAATCCCAAAGGTTGCCGCTGTTGAAAAAGAGGCTTTCGACCCCTCACAATTTACAGAAAAGCCTGCGGATGTTAATGCCGACCTTGACTTGCAATACAAGAAAGAAAAGCCTATTATAGACCCCTACGATGTAGTAGCACAAGAGAAGTACAAGGCGGAGGGTGCTGCATACTACGATAAACTCAAGGGAGAGGTCGTGGCGCTTGAAAATAAGGTCAATCGGGTTACTGACGACTATGAAAATATTGATTGGGAAAAGTATTCTTCCCAAATGGAGGTTGATAAAGCAATGGGCGCAAAAAGAGAGCAGGATGAATTTGCTCTCGAAGCAAAGAAGAAAGAGTTTGCCAAAGCAAAAAGGTTGCACGATGGGGTTCTAAGCAAGGAGTCTATCGTTGAGGCAGAGAATAAGGCGGAGAATATGCCGAGAGGCGAAGATGACGCATTGGACGCTCGCACAGGACAGCCTGCGATTGTGCAGCAGAGGGTTGACCCGAAAGAGGTTGAGTTGAATTTTATGTCAAAGACGAACCCGACACAGGCGTTGGTTCTAAGAGATAAGATAGCGCAAGGAAAGGCAACAGAACTCGACTTGTCGAAATTAGAGGCTCAAGGTTTATCGAGAATGATAAATGTCAACGCCAACGAACTCCAAATCGAGGCAGAGGAAAAAAAGCCACTGATTGAAGAGGCTGAATTGATTAACTCTAATCTTAAAAAATACCAAGAGCAGATACACCCGCTTGACGAACAGCAAAAGGCTGACTATGATGCTAATTTGGCTATCTACAAAAAAGGGATAGCTGATACCGAGCCTTTAAGAAAAGAGATAGGCGCATTTGAGCAGATTGCAAAAGCTAATGATGGGCTTACAGAGCAACAGTTAGCCGACTACCAAGAGTTGTTCAGTAAGTATGAAGAAGCGACAGCAAGTTTAAAGCCTGCTATAGAAAAACTGCAATACTACGATAAGGCGCAGGGCGGTTTAACCCCTGAGCAGCAGGCTGATTTTGATGCGCAAAGAGCAAGGTTAGAAGAGATAGCCCCGCAATTAACCCCGCTTTCTGAGAGGTATAAGAAAATACAGCACTTGCAAGGCGAGTTGGCTACAGGCGATATGAGCAAAAAGGCTTTGGCTATCGCTGACGCTCAAACTAAACGCGCACAGGCTGTTGATGATTGGTATAAAGAACAAAATTGGTTTGACCAAGCAAGATATAATTCAAGGAATGTTGTTGAGGGGACGTTGGCAAGGTTTGCGTCTTCAATCATATCGCTTCCAAGAACAATAGCTTCACACGCAAATAACTTACCCCTTATTGGTGGTATTGGCTATAAATACGATGCTACTGATGCGTTAGCCGACTTCGCAACAAGTATGACCGAGTATATGGACGGGTTTGCGCCATCTAACTTAGGTCAGGAGTTTGCGCAGGACTACGCTATGATAAATGGCTTAAAGGTTGTGGTTAAAAATGGAGAGGTTGAGTCTGTTCGTGATGCAGACGGCTTTTTAGTAAGAGACCCCTTTGCTATTGCAGCAGCTACACAGGAGTATGAGGATAAGAAACCTACTCTTAAAACAGAGCAAAATATAGGAGCAGGAGCATATCACGCAGCCAACGCAATTATGGATATGGGGGTTACGTTACTCCCTATTGGTGGCTTGGTTGGAAAGTGGGCTAAAGGTCTTGGGGCGGCAGATAAATTGGCTGATGCGGCAGGTATTTATGCGGGAAGTTTCATACTTATTCACAAGACAGCTTACGAAGATGGTTTGGCTGCGGGTTTAAGCCCTGAGTTGGCAGGTTTTTATGCTCACGGAATGGCTGCTATTGAAACCGCGACTGAAACGCTGAACCCGTTGGAGATGAAGCTAATCAGGAAAATGAGAGGCGGTTCATCTGCTTCGCGATTAGGCGCGGAAGAGTTCGCAAGAAGATATATGATGGGTGCAAGCAAGACCTCAGCACTAACCTATGGTCTTGGTCAGGTGGTTAAGAATATGGGTATGGAGGGCTTAGAGGAGATGGGCGCTCGTTACTTTGGCGATAAACTTGACGGGTCGTTAAATGTATTGGCTGCTTCTGATTTCGATATTAAAAGCACCACCAATGAATACTTGGGTGATTTTGTTGTTGGCGCGGCAACAGGTTTAGCTTTCTCTCCGATTGTTATTGCAGGAAGCAGAAGCGACCTTGAGCGTCAGACGTTATCAATGCTTGTGGAAAGCCCTGATGATGCAATAAAATACATTGACGCTCTTGTAGGAAAGACTGTTTTGAATAACAAAGGCGAGAAGTTAGTGTTCACGCAAGAGCAGGCAGACGCGGTGAAGTTGGATATGAAAAATCTGACCGAGCGCGTAAATTCCATTAAAGACATATCAACTCTTGACGAAGAAAAGAAGATAACCGTTACTGCGTTAGTTCAGAGCAAAATGGCTTTGGAGCGCGAGTTGGCAAAGCCAAACCTTGACGATATAGCCAAGAAGAAATACAAGACGCTAATAGAAAGCGCAAACAAGCAACTTGAATTACTTGCCGCTTGGAAAGCGGGCGATAGCTACATCACTGTTAATAACGAGGTGATTAGCGAGGCTGACTTTAAGACTAAAATGACACCCGAGTTTATAAAGCAGGTAGCCTTCGGTTCGGCAAGTGTAATCATAGGCGATAACCCTGTGTTGCAAGAAGAGTTCAGAAAGCAGTACGATGAAGCAAGAAAGGGTTTTGCGTATGTCGCAGGGGAGAATGATAATGTTGATAAGAATCATAGTTTTTATACAGAGCAGATTAAAGCGGCAAAAAATCCTCTTGTAAGGAAGTATTTACAAAGACAATTAAAGCAAATAGAAGATAGCCCGATAGCTTATTATGAAAACAAATTAGCTTCTCTTGAGCCAAACAAAGTTGCTCTTTCCGATTATTACAAAGGCATAATAGCCGACCTTAGAGCGAAGAAAGGTATTCCCCTAACGGCAGCCCAAGTTGCTGCGCAGGCAACCACGAAAGCAGAAGCGGATAAGCGAGCCGCTGAATTAAAAACGTATGCGAATGAGCGCCAAGTAATAACCGATATTTATGAAGAGGATTGGGATGGTTATACAGACGAGCAGCAAGATAAGTTTAGGGCGGAAAGGGAAAGGATTTTTAAGGAGGATAAGAAATTATTTGACGCTCACGCCACCCCCGAGCAAAAGGCTGAATTAAAAAAGCTTACCAAAAAAGGCTTTCTCGAACTCTTTTACACTAAAGATAAGAAGCGCAGGACTGATTGGGAAAGACACGGCACTGAAACTTCATATATCTCTGATGTGGTTGACGATATACTTGGGGTGAAAAAAGCCGAAACAGCAACCCCTGCTACCACAAATAATACCACTACCACAAATAGTAACACCGCTATCACCCCTGATGATATAAAGGTAAGTATTACAGGTTCTAATGGAGGGTTCGGGCTTAAAGCGGGCGACCAAATAGACGAGAAGGATATACGCCACGTATTTGACGACAGTGCTATACAGGAAAGCGTTACAAGTGGAGAGCCGTTGCAGGTAACAGAGTCTAAGGCGGGCGGAAAAAGAGTTATTCGTGTTATACACGGAACAGTTGACCACGTTGGCAGGACGGGGGTTTCAATCATTAATGTTGAGTTGCCCGAAAATTCATCTTTAACAAAAGAGCAAGTAGCTGAATTAGCGTCAGAGAAAATAAAGGAAAAGACAACCGACAATAAGCAGCACGAGTTTTATGGCAGTGCGGCAGAGGTTAGAAGTGTATATGACCAAATAATAGCCGAGATAAAACAAAAGGGGACTGAAACAACTAAAACCGAAAACAATGTTTCGCAGCAAGGCACAAAAGGAGTGGGCACTAACCCCGCAGGGAACAAAACAGTTGGGAAAAAAGACGGTAGCGAAGTGGTTAAAGGAGACGGGAAAGAAGCGCCTGCCGAAAAGAGTGAAAAAGAAAAAATAGAGGATAGAAGAAAAAAAGAGTTAGGAGATTGGGGTTTAGATAAAGTATTAAATGAAGGCGACTATGTGCCTGATGATTATAGTGGAAAATTAAAACTTCAAAAAGAAATCAACGATAAATACGATGCAGAATTAGCTGCATTGGAAAAACCAAAAACCAATGAAAAAACAGACGAAACCGCAAGCAAAACGGACACCACCAACCAAGAAGGAACAACCACCCAAACGGGAGAGCCATCTAAAACACAAACCAGTCCTGTCAATGATGCGTCCGAAACCAAAGACGCAGACACCCGTAAAGCCAAAGAAGAAGAAATAGCTGACGATGCAAACGCATTGTTTGGTGTAGATGTTAAATTCAATCCCGATGGAACGTATGAAATAACGGGAGAGGGTGACATTGAAGGCGCTCGCACATTTGTAGATGAGGCGACAAAGGAAATCAAAAAGCCTGAGCCGAAAGGCACTCTTGAAGAACAGCACGAAGCAATAGTAAAGCGTCAGGGAGAGATATTCGAGAAGGCTAAAACTGATGCGGCTGCGCGGGCTGAATACAATTCTTTAAACAAGAAGAAGCAGGCTATTGAGCGTCAACTATTCCAAGAGAAAAAGAAGAACCGTTTTAAAGAAGGCTCTGCTAAGTATATTGAGTTTGAGCGTGTTATGGAAGAGTTCCATAATAATTCAAGACCCCTTCTCAGAAAAGTGTTCGACTTTATTGAGGAGTTTGGAACACTGACATTTGAAGGAAATCGTTGGTTGGACTTAATCGGCACTGCCTTTGGCGATGTCGAGGCGATGAAGCCAATCCTAACGCTTGTTCGTCAGTTAGCGGCACAGCTATCATATACTAATGAAGGCTCTTCCGCTATGATAGACCGAATGGTTCAGAGCGAGTATTGGAAGAAGGCATTAAAAGGGGTTTACAGGTCTAAGGATATAAACGCTGCTAAGATGAAAAAGCGTCTTGGTTCAGCGGTTATGAATGGAATAAAAGGGTATAGCGGATACACAGAGGCTTTACATAACGACTACAAAAAATACAAAGAGTATCAGAAGAAAGGATACTTAAAAGGTATTCCAAAGTCTGACGAAGCCCCTGTAAAGGAAGAGCCAAAAGCACCGCTTAGTGAAGCCCGTCAATTTGGTGTTGATTTCGCTAACGCGGGGCTTGTTGAAACAAGGGAGATTGGAGGGCGCGGTAATGAACATCAGCGTCTTGACCTTAGAATGTCAAACGATGAGAAGATACGTGCGGTAAAAGACATTAAAGAGGGCAACTACGAAACAACGGCAGCCAAAATGATGCTTGACCGCATTGAGCAGATGTATAATGAGGGCGCATTGGGCTATGTTATGGGTAGTGGCGGCTCAACACAACAGGCGGGCGCAGTGCTTATCGAGGACGCTAAAAAGCATATTGAGGATATTAAACAAGGGAAAGAGGAAGCGCCAAAAGAAGAAGCACCGAAGCCAACCGAAAACGAGCCTTTTCATAACGCCACCGCTGAAAGCATACCCGAAGAGATACATACCGCAATCGTTGACCGCATAAAGAACGCTTTATCACAAGCGTTTGGAACTGCTGTGCATATCGTAAAGGACGCGAAGGAGTTGATGAAGGCGGCAAATAAACAGCCTTTATTCCACACCAAAGACGGCAACCCGATAGGTTTTACTTACGATACCGACCAAGTAGCAAGAGAGCGTTTCGACCTCTCAAAGTTAAAACAAATAGGAAAAGGCTCAGACCGAACTGTATTTGACTTAGGTAACGGAAAGGTTTTAAAGATAGCCCACACTGCAAGAGGGTTGGCGCAGAATATCTACGAGGGCGATGGATACTTGGCGGGCGATGTTATCCCCGAAGTTCACGAGCGCGGACTAAACTACGTTGTAACCGATAATGCACCAAGACTAAAAGCGGCTGACATTGTTCCTGTTTATGATTGGAATAGCGGAGAAGAAGTTGGAACGGAACGGGCGGGCGATATGATGAAGGAGTTGGCTAAGTTCAGCCAAATAGACTTCGATGAACACAACGCTGATTTAGAGGCGGTGTTGGCTAAATACGGGTTTACGGATATATTCAGTTACGATGTGATGTATAATGATTTCGCAGCGATGCGTAATTGGGGCTTTAAAGACGGAAAGCCATTACATATTGACGGGGGCACATTCGGGGGTGTGCAGCGAATACTCAACGCTTACAGAGGCAAGACATCAATGCAGGATGCCGATTTCCGTGCTATCTATAATAAGAGCAGGGCTGTAAAAAAGGGGAATAAAGAAACTGATAAGTTTACCAAATTTCAAGACGAAAAAGGAGTTCCGCTCGGCTTCGCTGACCGCAACGGGGATATATGGCTCAACGGAGAAAAGATTAACGGAAACACCCCTATTCACGAGGCAGGACACCTTTGGCAGCGGTGGGCGGCAGAACACGCCCCAAACCTGTTAAAAGCGGGCTTAGACAAGATTTCAAGAAGCCCTTACTTGGCTCAGGTAAGAAATAATAAATTCTACATAGACCAAGCCGATAAGCAAGGGTTAAAAGGCAAAGAGCGTGAAGATTTCTTCCGCAACGAAGCGTTGGCTATGGCTATTGGCGATAAGGGAGAACAGTTTGTATCCGAAGCTAAAAAAGCGGATTTCAAAGCGTGGTTAGCCGAATTGTGGAAAGCGGTAGCCGAATTTGCGGGGTTGTCCGAGAAGACCGCAGCGCAGATTGAGAATATGACGTTGGACGAGTTCGCCAAAGCGGTAGCTGCTGACCTGTTAAGCGGGAAACCGTTGAAAGGCAAGGTTGAAGGGAAAGAGGGCGGAGAGTTTGCAATCATAGGGGATAAGGGCATAAAAGGATTAGAGCAAGCCGAGAAGTATGTTGCTGACTTGGGTATCGCAAGAGATATGGAAAGCGCAGGGGAAAGCGCAAAAGATATTCGGTGGGCGACAGGTTGGGAGAAAGGGGTGGACGGAAAGTGGAGATATGAAATTCCTGATGTTGAGATAAACGGGGAAGTAAACAAGCTTCCAACGGACAGAACACAGCAGTTTGATAAAATCTACACATATAAAAAGGTAAAGTTATCTGATATTATTACAGATGACAAAGGACTGTTTAAGGCATACCCCGAAGCAAAAGATATAGAGGTGGTTTTATATGATTTTAGTCACCCTGACGGAACATCAGGAACATATAGGGAAGGGAATAAGTGGATGCCCGAAGATACAATAACGCTATGGGATGTGAATTATGAAAGCGGGTTGAGTGAACGCCAAAAGGGAACTCTGCTTCACGAAATACAGCATCATATACAACATAAAGAGGGCTTTGCGGTAGGCGCAAGTCCAAGCGGCATATCACAAGCGGATATACCATTAAACCCAAAATTTGCGGAATACAATACACCTGAGAATAAAAAAAGAGCAGAAGAGTATCAAAGATTGCGCAACTCCCCCGAATATGCACAGGAATTATTTGAAAGCAATGAACTTTTTACCAAAGAGTATGCGCCAAGAATAGATGCTCTTAACGAGCAAATGATTAGGGGCGACAGAGCGCAAAATAATGCAATATCTGCACAGGTTCAAGAGATTTTTGACGAGTATAGCGAACTGCAAAAAGAGAAATTTCCAACGATGACTGCTGCTGATGAAATAGCAAAGCGAACAATAGTAAGAGCGCCTGATAAAAACATAAGTAGGTTTGATGCTTATTTACGGGTGGCAGGCGAGGTAGAAGCGCGGAATGTTCAAGCGCGAATGAATATGACACCCGATGAGAGGCGGGCGACACTGCTTTCAGAGACAGAAAAAATCGCAAGAAACGAACAGATTATATTAAGAGAATCTGCGGGGGTGTCTGATAGTAGCAAAGACAAAAACCAACTCGACCTATTTAATGACAGCACGGAAGAGCCTAAAAGCGAAACGGGTGTAACCGCCAATAAAGACACAAGAGTTTCTACCGAAAAGCAAAAGCCGTTTAAGTTCACCAAAATAACCGACATTCCTTTTGTGGGCAGAAGAGGTCGCGTGGACGCGGGCAACGGGTACGAGATAAGCGCCCTTGCAACAGACGATGGTGATGGTGGCGTGATGTATAACTTGGCGGTTATTAAAGACGGTGAACTTGTAAGTTCCGACCTGTATGACGCGAAGTATAATGACAAGATACCGAGCAACCCTGTTGGTTTCAGTATGGGCGGCACAATGGAAAACCTCACGGAAGAAGAGGCGGTGGCTGAAATTAACAAAAAGCTTAGCGAGATTGCAGACCACAATGCGGCAACTTCAACGAAATTGCCCGAAAAGAAAACCGAAAAAGCAAAATCTGTTCGCCCTACTAAGGAAGAGGAAAGGTTAGCGGATATAAAAAGGATTGAACGCGAGCGTGACCACACCCTATACAAAATCGAGGATTTTGAGGATGAGATAAATAACGTAAAAAGCGACCTAAAAGAAACCATAGAGGGTATCCGTAAGGAGATTGCCGAAGTGAGGGCGGCTAAGATGTCTAAGAGTGCGAGAGAGGAGAAATTAGAGGACTTAAAATACGATATTGAGAACGCGAAAGATGAAGCCGAAAGCCTTATAAGTGCTTACAAGGACGATATTGCTATGGAGAAGGGCGACCTGAGAAGGTATGCAAGGCAGTTGGCGAAGTTGGGGCAGGCTATCCCTTCTTACTCAAATTTTAGCCACCGCGCAAGTGATGCGGTACAGAAGTTAATTAAACAAGGGGCGAAGACTAAGGATATATTAAAGCAGGTAGTTTCTGAGGGTGGGGAATACTCAGAGTTGGCGCAAGCGATTTTAACATACGGGGATGCCGCAGGACTTGAAGTTCCGATTCGTAAACATAGCGGAGATTTCGCAGGTCAGTATTATCCACATTTGGATAAGATAGATATAGACAAAGGCTCGGTAAATGATTTAGCCACTATTCTGCACGAGATTATTCACGGAATGACGAGTAAGAAAATTCCGCAGTCTTTGGGGAGTGGATTAAGTACAGGCGCTGATTATTTAAAGGTGTTAAACGAGTATATCGCAAACGGAAGCAACCCTGCGGTGAAAGAACTTGCCAAGACCTACTTGGAAGCAGTTAAACAGTCGGGGCATTGGGACGCTTTGTTTAAAGGAACGTCAAAAGGAAATACTATACGCTCGAAGATATATTGGACGGGTTCAATAGGTAATCCGCGTGCGTTTGCGAGGTTTTGGTTCGATACTCCACGCGAAGCAAACAAAGCGATTGCGATGTTTAAAAAGCTTGGGGTGGAGAGAGTATTCCCTCGACAAAATAGAACAATTATTGAGATTAGGGCGGAAGATTTAGAAAAGCTTAAAACTGCGGGCATAAAAATCGATTCTCCGAAAGATAGAGCGCCACTTACAAAAGAAAATACAACACTACACAAGCGCGATGGTATTAACGGGCAGGAATACGTGCACGAGTTAGTTTCAGAGAATAAGAGAGAATTTGCGTATCCTCACGAGACGCTCGGCAAGACAGATAGTGAAATACACGACTTGTTAATAGAGAAAGCCAATAAGGGTAATTATGATAACGGCACAATAGAGTTATCAACAATATCAAAAACGGGGGCATTAGCCAATAAGACTAACGCTGTTGCCGACTCCGTAATTCCTTACGGCTTTGCGAACTTGGACGAGTTTTTAGCAGAGGGCTTCACCAACCCTAAGTTCCAAGAGATACTTAATACTATGAAAATGCCAAGCGGCAATAAATCGCTTTGGCAGGCATTTGTTGATGCTGTCTCTAAGATTATGGGGCTTGTAGGGAAAAGCGTAAATAAAGGCTCTATCCTTGAAAAGTTCATAAAAGAAGGCGCTAATCTAATTAATCAGGAAAGGCGCGAGCCTGCGCGTGCAACCACCGCTGCGGAACTTGAAAATACGGGTACAGAAGCTATAATTGCTAATTTAGATAATCTGTCTTTTGTTGAGAAGATTAAGCTATCCATTTTCTTGCACGACAAGGTTGCAAGGTCAAAAAGCAAGAATGCGGGCTATTATAAAATAGAAACGGCAAACAGAAAAAATCTACTTGATATTTTTGAGGGAAGAAAAACTGATGCAGAGAGCATTAAGCAGGCTAAAATAGACTTAAATAGCACGCGAGCACTATACCGCAAGTGGCAAGCATCAGGAAAGGATACGGCTTGGAGTAGTAAGTGGTTAGCTGTTTATGATGCTTTGTATGAGGCTTTGGAAAAAGGGGAATATGTTGAGCAAAAAGGTCAACTTACTTTATTTAAGCGCAACGCGCAAGCTGCCGCTGCTAAAATCCGTGAGGGCAAACTTCATAAGAAAGGTCAGTTAAGCGCAGCTTCTCCGATGAGCCTCGCTATTGACGCAGCTATTGAGGCTGTGGCTTTAACAACAGAGTTGACGGGCGCATTAGCCGAGTTGCTTGATATGGCTTTAATTGAACTAAGGAATAGTGATGCTTATAAAAGCCGTAAATCTCAACTTGCAAGAGATACAGCAGAGGCTCAGTTGAAGGCTAAGTTAAAAGAGAGAATTTCAAATGCTAAAGCAACCGCTCGTGCAGAAGAGCCGAAAGAGAAAAAGCACAAGCTGCCTGTAAGGGTTATTGCAAGCCCTCACGTTCCTGACGATATAAAGCAAGGGGTTTTAGATAAGGGTATAACCTATGTTGAGGAGACCCGAGCGATGACTGACGCGGCAGCAAAAGGTTTAATGGATGCCTATGCCGCACAAGGCGATTTAGATGCCGTATTGGACTATGTGGCGAATCCGTCAAACAAAATAGATATGCCTATAAGGGTTGCTTTGGAGCAAGCTATCTATGTAAGCTTTGCTGAAAAAGCTGTTGAAGCCACAAGAAACGGAGATTTAGAGGAGGCGGAAACTAACAGGAGAAAAGCTGTTGATGTGTTACACTTAGCCCAAAAAACAGGGTTAGAGGCAGGTCGTGCTGTGAATAAACAAAAGGATTGGGCAAGGCTTACCGATGCCGACCCCGAAGCATTGGTCTTTGACGTTCAATCTCAGTTTGATGAAAAGAATAAGCCTGTTCTTGAAAAACACAACGAAACGATAAAAACAGCGCAGGAGAAGTTAAGGGAGTTGCTTGAAAGTGAAGAGGGAAAAGCTTTGTTCAAAGCTAAGGTAGAGGAGAAGGTGGCAGCAGAGCAGAACAGACCTGTAAGGAAGAGTCACATAGATAAAGCTATGGACGCTCTTGATAAGGCGCACATAAAGCTACGGTCTATGAACTTTGTAGATTTATCGGGCGTTACAGTAGCAATGGTTGATGGGGCTTTTGCGGCAGCAAAGGTTACGCTAAGGACAACCCAAAGTGTATTGGAGGCGGTAGAAACCGCTGTTAAATATGTAAAGGAAGAATTAGCCAAAGCAGGAATAAATGATTGGGCAAAAGAAGACGCGTTTAGGCAGGCTGTCGAGGAAAGTTTAACGGCTGATGGCATAAGAGTTCCTAAGAAGAAAACTCCGAAACAGCAAAAAGTTCAACAGAAGAAGGATGTTGCTCAAGGGTTAAGAGACCAACTTGACTCTCTTGACGCTTTAATAAAAGACCCCGTAAAAGCATTAGAGGCATTAGAAGCCAAGAAGAAGAAAGCCGAAGAACGGGTTGCTGCAAATGAGAGCAAGTCGGAGGAAATTAAGGCGCTTGAAAACGAGATAGCGGTTCGTAAAAAACTACTCTCTTTGGTTCAAGGAATGGAGGGCATTACAGACGCGCAGAAGAAGGAGATTTTATCAGAAGCGTTGGATAGTATTATTAAGAACGGCTATCTGTCCGAGCCTGCGTTCAGACAGATGTTCGCAAAAGCGTTAGGTCTTGAGACCTTGACCGCTAAAGACGAGCAGATAATAAGAAAAGGTGCTGCCGTGATACAAAATGTAAGCGCGGCACAGAGAAGATATTTAGCTGACCCAACCCCTGAGAATTTAAAGGCTTACAGAAAAGCGGTAAGAGAAGGGCGATTAGCAAATGAAGTAGTGAGCAGATATTTCAGAGAAAGGTCAACATTAGGGGGTCTTTTCTCTACATTCATAAGGGGGAATTTATTATCAACTACTACGGTGGTTCTTAGTGGAGTTTCTAACGTAGCAACATCGCCTGTAAGGTGGGCGAATAATGCTATAGCTTCCTCAATAGACTTTTTAAGGTATCAACTAAGCAGGGTAGCGTGGTTGTCTCGGAACGTAAAATATTTAGAGAACAAGAGGTTTAATGACTTCTTCGGCAATCAAAGAGAGTATTACGCGGGATTACCCGAAGGGCTTAAAGAGGGTATATTGCAATTATGGTCAGGTTCTATCCCCGATGAAGTTTTTGAACGGGAAATGAAAGGCGGTCTTCACCCATTAGAGGCTCTTATGCGTGTTTACAACCACGTAGGTCAAAAAGAGAAGCAAAAGATAATGGAGTCTCTTGTTGATGGTATGGAGGCGACTCTTGGTGTTGCGCCCGAATTGATATTCAGACTACTTAACGTAACAGATAAGCCATTCAGAACAGCGTCATCAAAAGCAGCGTTAGGAGAACTTGTTAAATTAGAGTTGGCTCACCTAAAGAAAGAACTTTTAAAGAAGCCAACCTTAACCCAACAGGAGGCTGAACTATTAAGAGACATCAGGTCAGGAAAGGAATACCAAAGGCGAATGATAGAGCCAAGTGAGGCTATCAGCGAGAAGGCGGGAGAAGAGGGGTCTGCGGGCGTGTTTCAGAATAAGAGTATGTTGTTGGCGGCTATAGAGGGCGCGTCAAAAGCTATTGCCGCTGAACATAAAAAAAGATATGGGGAGAGCACAGAAAAGCCAAGCCTTTTGTGGGCTACCCTAAAAGGTTTAGGCAAGATTGCTTCTGCTGCCACATTCCCTTTTATTAATATGCCTGCGAATTGGGTAGAACAGACTATATTATACACAAATCCATTAATAGCTTTGGGATTAGCGGGTGTCCATGCAAAGGTGGGGAATGTAAGAAAGGCTAATCAGTTATTAGCAACAGCGGCTATTGGGGTGATGCTATCGCAGGCGGCTTTATGGATAATAGTAAATGGTATCGCACGGGGAAGCGCGGGAGATGACGATGACGATGAACGCCAAAAGGCTTATGCGAGAGGTGGGTATAAAAGAATAAATTGGTCTTTGTTTCAGCGTCAGTTTACAGGCGGCAGTAAAAATTGGGAGGAAGGAGACTTAACAATGGAGTTTTACCAAATGGGCTTAACGGGGTCGGTGCTACTTAGTTATGTTGACCTGTATAAGAATTACAGAGAAGAGATGGCTAAGCAGAATAATATAGCTGCTGATTTCTTTTCTAAAGGTTTTTATAAGTTTGGAAGTTCGGTAACAACAGGCTTAGATATGCCGACGGTACAAGGAACGAATATGATGTTAAATGCTTTGTCGAGCGGAGACGAAAAGGCTTTTGATAAAGTTATGATACAGACGGCTAATGCGCTGAAAGCTATATATCTTCCGTCCACGTATATAAAGGGTCAAAAAGCGTTAGATAAAGACGCGTTCCTTAAAAATGTAAAAGACGATGATTGGTGGCAGCAGTTCAAGAACTCTTATAAGTATCAAATGGGTAACGGGGGCGACCTGCCGAACAAACACACATCTTGGGGTGAGCCGATATTAAAAACGCCAAGCGATAGGAACGCGTGGGTGTATAATTTACTTGATATAACCAAAGCATCAAAGATACCCGAGAGCACATTTGGTCTTGAACTCTATAATCTACACGACAGGCTCAAAAAAGAAAACTCAGAGTTGGCTAATGGCGTTTTACCTCCTGTGTTGGGCAAATCTATTACCATAAATGAAGTTACGCACAAATTATCAGAGGCAGAGTATGAGACCTATTTACAATTTGTCGGGCAGCGCAGAAAAGAAATCGTTTCGCGCTATATCGAGAACGGGGTTAATGATATGATGTTTTCAACAGACAGCGATGAACAAAGGGTTAAAAACCTTACTGATTTATACGCTATTGCTGCGAAAGTAGGGAGAACGCAATTTGTTGAAAAGATGGGGTGGAATGTCGAAGAGGAGGTAGAGGACGATGTGTTAGACGATATAGGGGTTACAGAAGAAGATTTTACAGAACCGCCCCCTCCTGTAATCAGGCAAAGAATGAATTATTTTGATACTAAAAATCTTTAAAAAATAATGTTGAACGTATAATAAAAATTATCAAATTTGCAAAGCAAAAAAAACGAAACACTTAGAACTATGAAAATCTCAACATCAAATCTATCAAAACTCGGTGGCGGAAAAGGTAAAGGCTCGGAAGGGAAATTATCATCTGCAAAAACTCAGGGTATTCCGCACGGTAAAAACGTGGGTATCGGCTCTTTGGGCAAGAAAGGCAAAAGCCCTTCTAAGATACCAAGTATGAACCTGTGTGCATTGGGTCACGGCAAAAAAGCGAAATTTGACTAATGTCAGTCGCGCTCGAAATATCAACCGCGCAGGATTGTGGCGGCAAGTTGTTTTTCTTCTTCGAGGAGACGGGGCAATACAATTTCCTGTCTAATCCTACGGGGTATGGAGTAGCCACAAACACCGCATCTGTAACCAATAACACCATAGGGACGGGAACTCAAAACTATGTGGTCGGCTTAAATCTTGCTATTTATGTTGGAGATACTATTGTTATTTATCCTCAGATTGGTTTTGCTAACTATATGACCGCTACGGTAGTTGCCTACAACGCAATTACGGGTAGCTTGGACGTGTTGGTTACAGCAGCAGTAGGTGCAGGGGTTTTTGCGTCTTGGTATATTCTTTACGCGGGAGGAGAGGTGAATCCGTCAACAACAGAAGTTGCTTCGGCTATAATAACTGTAACCAATCCTGCGGGGGGTGTCTATACGATTAACCCTTTTTCTTTACTTCCATCGAACAACCCTTTATTCGGGTACGCTATAAACGGAACAGATATAGGGCTAAGTGCGGGGGTTAATATCCCTGACGGGGTTTACACCATTAAATACACTATAACAGGGTCGTTTACTTTCTCAGGAGCGAGTTTTTCATATACCACGTCTATACAGCAGTTATTTGACTGCAATGTTCAGTGTTGTATTAACGAAAAAATGACCACTTTAAATGCGGGGTGTGGGTGCAACAAAAATAATAATGCCGTAGAACTTTACACACTCTTGGAGAGCGCGAGAGCGGCTGCAAAGTGCGGGAAAGCGGAAAAGGCGCAAGCGATAATTGATTACTTAACCACAATCTGCTCCACTGATTGTGGAGGATGTAACTAATGGTATCTCAAAATAAAATATTCTTATACGCTTTGTCTGACCCGACTACTAATATGGTCAGGTATATTGGGCAAAGCAAAAATCCTGAACAAAGATTAAGAAGGTCACATTTGTATAAAAAAGAGAATAATTCAGTTAAGTTTAATTGGATACAATCATTAAGGAGAAGTGGTTTAATTCCGTTACTAACGGTGCTACACGAAGTAGATGAAAAAAAACAAGCCGACCTGTGCGAAATTGAACTAATTAAACATTATGGTAGCTTTTGTGATTTAACAAATATAGCGGTTGGTGGAGTTGGGTGTTATGGAGATAAGCTAAACAGAGCAAATGTTGTAAAAAACATGAAAAATAATAACCCTATGTTTAATAAAGAAGTGGCGATACGGGTGGCTGCTATAAATAAGTTAAACGGGGTTGATGAAAGAAACAGGCAAAGAATGTTAAGCGGTGAAAACCCCGCAATGGCAAAAAGAAGAGCAATTATTCAGTATGATTTATCTATGAACCCCTTAAAGGAATGGGCAAGTGAATATGATATAAAAAGAGCTCTTGGATTTGGTGTTTATTCATATTTGAATAAGCCACGCAAGAAAATAGATTACAAGGGTTTTATATGGAAATATAAGGCTTTATCAGATACTAAAACCATCATAAATTAAATAAAATGAGCAACTGCGGATGCGGAAATATAACTTTACCTACGGGGGCTGTTGGGGCAGATGGAAAGAACGCCTTTACTATAACTACGGCAGGTTTTACAATGCCTGCGGTATTCGGGACTGTAACCATTACTGTATCTAACGCAGGACAGCTTACAGGGTTATGGGCTAAGCCGACACAGCCGATATTTGTTGAAAGCGCAGGAACTTTTGAGGTTATCACAAGCACTTCTACAACTATTTTAATACAGAATAATGGCGATACGGGTAATGCTGCACCTGCAACGGTTTTTGGCTCAAATTTAGGAGTAAGCCCTACGGGTTACGAAGGAGTTGCAGGCGTTAATGGCGCTGATGGGGTAGCTGTATTGGAATTAGATTTTACGCATTCTGCTGATGTTAATTCAACAGCTAATTATACTGCCGTTAAAACAGCAACTATTCCCGCAGGCTTTTTTGTTGCAAACGGGGACGGGGTAGAAATAGAAGCGCAAATTGTAGGAAATCTCCTTATAGGAGGAAGAGGAAATATTGAAATAACGCTGTTTGACGGCACGGTAACCCGAAATGTCACCGATGCCACTTTTGATTTTCTAAACAACTCAACGTGGAACTCAGCTAAAGTGAGATTCATAGTTGGTGCGTCAAATGTTGGAGCGGGCATATTAACACCGCGAAACGAGAGTGTTAATGGCAAGACATCGGTAGGTGGCTATGCCGCAGCTACGACAGAACTTAATTTAGACACTACCGTTATGTCTCCAATTCGCGCATTCAGAAACTACGCTGCACTTGGGGCTATGGATTTCACGCAACCAATAATAATCACCCTTTCCCTCCAAGTTATTAATGCGGGCGACAAGATGAAGGCTGCTTTTTGGAAGGTTATAAAACTTAAAAAATAATGGAAAGCAAAGCTATTGTTGTAAAAACATTAATTGACGGCTCTTTATTCCTTAGCAGGTTTGACGGGTCAAATTATGTAAAAATAATTGGAAGCCCCAATATAACGGTTGGCGCGTTAGTTGCCCTTGACGGAGCGGAAACACCCGAAGAGGGAGATGTTTTTCATATTCAATACGAGGCATTAGCCACAGACGGAGGCGGAACACTCTCAATCTTCTCAGCCGTAGTAAACATCAGTCCTGATTGGTACGCCAAGAAGATGCTGATTGAAACATATTACAGTAGCGCACAATGGAACACAAAAGTTTTTGTGGCTACCTCAAATAATGGGTGGGTAGAAACAGGGGACTTGGTTGACAAGGCTGTAACCGCTCTGAAAATGGAGGATATTGCTGACGGCTCAATCTTCGGTGGTAACGCGGCAGGCAACGCAGCAAAACTAATCATAGCGGGCGTTTTGACCGCAGCAGAGGCGGCAGGAAATTTAGTCTTCGGCTTTACAGCAGGAGCGATAACTAACGCAGCTATAAACGCAGCAGCAGCGATAGCGTGGTCGAAAATGGAGGCTTTACCTTCGGCAGAAATTCTTGTTGGTAGCGGTCTTGGCGTAGCAACTCCTGTGGCTATGACGGGTGATGTGGCTATTGACAATGTAGGAAAGACCACCATTCAGCCAAACGCAGTTGACCCTGCAATGTTATTTGTGGGTGGAGACTTGGAAGCGATTGTAATGGACGTTTCTTTGGCGACCGCTTTTCTGAGCGCATCAGCGAACTCAATGATTATTCCATTTAAAGGAAAGTTGGTTGCTGTTTATGTTTATGTGGACGCTACCTCTGTTGGTGATGCTACTTTTACAGTGTATTTAGCGGGAGTGCCTGTTCCGACAGGAGCAGCCATTGTGATAGCCGCAGCGTCAGGAGTTGGAACAAGCGTAACACAAACATTGACAGCGCCAAATACCTTCGCGGCAAACACAAGATTAAATATCGGCACATCATCAACTGCCGCAGGAGGGAGTTGCAATGTTACTGTAATTGTTCAAAAGACCTTATGATAAACGAGGTTTGGGCGGACGTATTTGGATATGAAGGGCTTTTATTGGAGTTTTGACCAAGCCGAACCACTAAAACAAGCAGCATGATTATTACAACGGATAACATAAATAAAAAAATATTATTAAGTTCGTGCTGCCTCGCTGATAAGGCTGTTGACTATATTCAAGCGGTTAATCTTGGCGACATTGACAAGCAGGAGTGCTTAATGGAGAAGATGCAGAACCTTGTGTTTTTGAGAAAGGCTTTGTGCGGTTACTTACCTTATGCTGAGGCGGGGGCAAGTTATTCGGGAAACATAGCCCCTAATACTCTTCTTCAAGATAACATAACTCTTACTTTTTTTGTGAGTGGGGTTTTAATCGCAACAATAGTTGTTCCTAATGGAGTTGCGCAAAGCTATGTGTTTACTTATGTTGCTGACCAATTTAATGCACAACAAACACAATTTATGGCATCGTGGGATGGCGAAAACCCGTACTACATAACCATAAGTTCAACACTGCTTGGCGACTTAGGCAACGGGCTTGTGATAGCCATCTATAAAGATGGCGTTTTTAGAACCAATATTACAATGGGCGACAACGGAGGCTACCAACCCTGCCTCGCCTCAACCACTGATGCTTTGGCAAAAAAACTAATTGCCGCTATTGACGAATTATGCGGATGCCCTTGTGGGTGCAGTAAAAATATTATTGATGATAACTTACCTAAATATTTAAACTAATGACTATATACGGGGAAAACGCACAATCTTTTGGCGGGTTAAGATTAACTAATATAGCTGATGGGGTTCACCCAAACGATGCTGTTAATAAATCACAATTAGATGGCATTGTACCACCTGCTTCAAGTGGTGCATATAAACAACTTGGTTTTCGTACAATAAATTTAGATAAACCACTTGCTTATGAAATGCAACTTAATAATATCGTTGGTGCATTTATAGCAGGAGAAACAATCTCTGATATTAATGGGAATACTGCAACTATTTATGATGTTGATATAACAAGCATTGTTGTTTACGCTGTTAATTTTATGTCGCCTCCATTCTCAGGTGTTATAACATCAAGCGGGGGAGCAACAGGAGATTTTGTAAGCCTTTCTGCACCTTTAAATGAAAGCCAAATACCAATTTCACTTTCAGTAGGGGTAACAGGTTTTATTGCTACAGACATTATTTTAATAAACGCATCAGTTCAGCCTGATATTTTAATGACGGGTTTTCAATTAAAAGTAACAAGTGCTGTTGATAGAGGGGGTGTAGAAATTGCAAGTTTAGGCGCTATGTCTAATCTTGCTAACTTAGATACTCCTGCAAAATTTTTTAATCACTTATCTCTCTCAGGTATGATACAAATGTCTTTGTATTCGGCTATGTCAGTATCATCAGGAGAAGTTGTTTCAAGTGCTTATGTATCGGTTATAAATCCAAATAGTGTTCCTTGCACTTTGGATGTTTATTTATATGGGTACGAAATATAATATATTACGGTATCTTTTACCTTTAAAAACTATGTAATATGAAAACATCTAAATTCCTTTCGCTCAACACACAAGATTTACTTAAAGGATTAATCTTGTCTGTTATCTTTTTTGTCCTTACATCAATCCTTACATCACTGAATGCGGGGGATTTCCCAACAGCAGAACAGTGGGTGATGATAGGAAAAAACGCCTTAGCCCTTGCAATCAGTTATCTGTTAAAGAACTTCTTTACAAATAGCCACGATAAATTTTTGAAAAAAGACACAATTTAAAATGAAACAAAAACGCTGAGATAATGCCCTGTCAAAGCGTAAAACCAAATATAATTATGATTTTACTACAAGAAGTGATGCCCGCAGCAAGTTGGGTAAGCATTGGGCTAACAGCTATACTTGCTATAATGGGAACTCTGATAATGGTTGCTTACAATAATCTCAAAGAGGGTATTAAAGCAAATGATGAAGCATTGAAACACCACGCTGAACAAGACAGGTTGAAACACGCAGAAATAGACAAGCAATTAAATGAAACAAGTCTGCAAATTTTAGTTGAGATTAATGCGGTAAGGGTAAAATTAGCAGAGTTTAAAGCCGATAACAATGGTAAGTAAAGATGTCTTAACGCAGGTAGTTTCAAAACTTAGTTACCCTATTATCATTGCTGATAATGAAGGAAATTTTGAGTTTTTGAACGCAAAAGCGTCTGATATTTTAAAGCTACCGAAAGACTTTGCTGACAAGTCCACTTGGGAGAACTTCTTTGTTGTTAAAGACCTGCAAGACGAACTAATATTAATTGACAACTACCCTATTATGAAAGCACTAAGAGGTGAAGAAGTAAAGGGAGATAAAATCATTCTCTCCAATACCCAAGACCAAAGCAAAACCTACATAACGGTTGACAGTTTTCCTCTGTATGGAGAGGACAAAAGGCAGATAGGCGCAGTGGTAGTTATGAACGATATTAGCGACAAGGTAAAACTTGAAAACATCTTAAAAGAAGTTGGTGAAAAGTTGGATAAGATAAAAGACCACTTAGAGTCAACATTGCATCCAAATTATATTGTGTGATGGAGCAGATATTAGTAACATCAGATGCCACAGGAGGCGGAAAGCACGGGGTAATACCAAGCCAAAGCGATAGTGTTGTAGCAAATGTTAATGGGAGGCTGTTATTTACCCAAACACTTCCCGATAAAGTGCAAGCTAACACATCTGTTGAAAAGATAAGTTTTTCTGATAGTGCAAAGAATAACGCTACCACATCAAGGCACGGGCTACTACCTAAGTTGAGCGGAGATGATAACGAATTTCTTGACGGGAAAGGTAATTGGTCAATCCCAAAAAAGGGTGGCGGAATGACGCAACCGCAGGTTTTGGCACGTATTAGTTTTAGAGGATGATAGTTCTTGATAGTACATTAAAGACTTTAGAGATTGTTCTTGGCGGAGCAGTTACAACTACTCAGTTGCCTTTTGTGGCTGTTTATGTAGATGTAACAACTACTGCCTATACACCTATTGAGAATGACGGGGCAAGTAATGATACTACTGCCGTAACAATGGTAGCTTCACCTGCTGCAAGCACACAAAGACAGATTAAGTTTATTTCAATACAAAATCAGGACACTGTAAATGCTACAGTTATACTTCAATACAATGACAATGGAACAATACGCAGAATAAGTAAGTTTACATTAAGTCCTGATGATACATTACTTTATACCGATGGAGAAGGTATGAGGGTATTGGATAACACAGGTTCATTGAAACAATCATCAAGTGGTTCTTCTGTGTCTTCAATAACTATAGCAAGTGCTAATGGTTTCGCAGGCAGTTCATCAGGGGGTACAACACCTATTCTTACACTTACTACATCTATAACAGGATTACTTAAAGGTAATGGTACTGCTATATCTGCTGCTGTAGCAGAAACAGACTATGTTACACCATCAGGGGCAGGGGCTTTATCAAATAAGACAGGCTTAATAAGCCAATGGACTAATAACAGCGGTTATTTAACTTCTTTGGCGGGGGCGGTAACAAACGTAACGGCTTCGGGAAACATAGCATCGTCAGGCGGTGCCACACCTAACATAACATTTACAGGAGTTTTACCCGCTGCAAATGGCGGAACGGCAGTAAACATTTTAACCACTGCTTTAGCTTTAGGAACGGCTTCAAGTGTTGCAGGTAAATTAACCTTACAGAACGCTACTAATGCCTTTACCCAAACAATAAGGGGAACTAATCCCGCAGCATCTATTACTTACGACCTACCTACCACAGCACCAACGGCAGGGCAGGTATTACAAAGCACAGCACCCGCAGCAGGAGTGGCTACTTTATCTTGGGCTACGGCTTCATCAGGAATAACAGTAGGCACAACCACCATAACAAGCGGAACTTCACGCAGAATACCCTACAATTTAGCAGGGGTATATCAGGAAGCTGCAACAGATTTATATTTTGAAACAGCTACCCCATTTGCTCATGTATTTGCAGCGGGAAGAACGGGAGTAATTACAGGGGTAAATAATACTTTCTATGGTTACAATGCAGGTAAACTACTTACATCCGCAACGGATAATACATTTGTTGGCTACTTAACAGGTTCAGCAATTACAACAGGCGGAAATGGTAATACTATTGTTGGAAGTAATAGTGGAATATATCTTACATCAGGTTCAAATAATATTGTTGTAGGATATAATAGTTTCAATTCGTCCAGTGCCACAACTGGTTCAAACAATGTAATTATAGGGGCAAGTGTTTCCAATTATGGCGGAAATGAAAGTCAGTCGGTACTTATTAATTGTGGCAGAAGAAGAGGAGTTGGTCATTCTGTTGTTGTAGGATATGGTTCAGGTAGTGATACAGGATATACAGATGATTATGGAACTTTTGTTGGATATTATGCTGGAGACAATAGTTATAACACACTTTATAGTGTAAGTTTAGGAGCGTTTGCTGATTTTAGTGGGGGGGGTTATGCTTGGGGTGCTAATTCAACAGTAGCTATTGGAGCGTATGCAGGTGCTGGACTTATCAGAACAGCTTTTACAGGCATCTTGGGAGGTTCTAATGCTAATGGACATATTAATGATTGGTATTTTAATAATCCAACAAGTACAGCACCTTATTCAGTTACTTTAAATGCTTGTGGAGGCTCAGGAACAAACGTAGGAGGTGCTTCATTAACATTAGCATCAGGAATAAATACAGGTACAGGCGCAGGAACAGGAACCCCATCAAGTTTAATATTTAAAACATCAACAATATTAGCATCTGGCACAACTTCAGGAACTCTGGTATCAAGATTAACTATAAGTAGTGGAGCAGCAACAACAGATTTAGCAACTGCTACATTTACAGCAAAAGTTATAAATTCTTTACCCCAAACTTTAAAGGCATATACAGTAGCTACTTTACCCGCAGGAGTAGTGGGGGATATAGCTTATGTAACAGACGCTTTAGCACCCGCTTTCCTTGTGGCAATAGCAGGCGGTGGGGCAATAGTAACACCCGTTTTTTATAATGGCGTTGCATGGATAGCTTATTAATTTTAATTACATGACTGGTAAAAAACAATTTATAACAGTAATGTGTAAGGATTGTAAAAAAGAGTGGCTTAAGCGAAAAGACACAATTTTAACATGGAAGGGAAGATGTCGCTCTTGTGCAATGCTGTTAGTAGAAACAACTCCTGAAAGGAAGGCAATAAAACATCAAAACGGGTTAGCGTTTATTGCTAAGTTTGGCAAAATACCATCCCCAAAAATGGAAAATAGAGGTAGGAGAGAAACGCATTATAATTGGAAAGGGGGCATCACTCCATTTAGAATTGCATTTTGGCAAAGTAAAGAGCATAAAGAGTGGAGAAAATCTGTATTTGAAAGAGATGGTTATAAGTGCGTAATTTGTAATATTAATACGCATGATTTGCAGGCTGACCATATTGAGCCATTTGCATTATATCCTGAATTGAGATTAGATACAAGTAATGGTAGAACTCTTTGTATCCCATGCCATATAAAATATGGAGCAAGGGTGCATAATGGTAGGCTAACAAGAAAATCAAGCACGGGCAACTCAGTAACAAAATAATTAATATCTTTGCAACGATGAGAACATTCACAATACCACAAACAGAAATAGTAATTCAGCCCGAAATAAAAGGCGAAGGAACAGAGGTAAACGTAATCAGCGTAACTGATGACGGTGGCTGTGTTATGGCTTCGTGGAACTTCGCGGGTAAATCTTACAACCAAACGCTGTGGGATGAAAACACAACACCCACCTACACTGCAATCGGTGTATGGACTGACGAACTTGTAAATTCACGTATAACAACTATAATAAATCAGTAATGAAAAAAACAATCAAAGAACTGAATGAGTTTACTGTTGCCACAGCAAAATATCTTGCTAAAAATCCTGCTGAAACAAAGTTTAGCTATGCTTTAAAGAAGGTTCAGAAAAGAATTGAAAAAGCCTCAGAAGAAGCAAAAGATGATTACAGTGAAGCCATCTATGATAACAATATAAAGTTTGCTTCTACTGATGAAAAAGGTAATTTGCTTTATGAGGTAGAAACTACCATTGAAGCAAATGGAACTAAAAAAGAAGTCCCTACACAAAATTTAAAATTCACTGCTGATAAACTGATTGAAAAAAATAAACTACAGCGTGAATTATCAAAGAAGCTACTTGCTACAGAAATTGAGTTTGAGCCATATACTGCAACAGAAGTACCCGAACTATCAGAAGAAGAAAAAGAAATATTTAAAGACTACGTTTTATAAATATTAATGAGAGACGAGAGGACACTTGAGCGCATAGCAACAGCCCACCCCGCTATCAGGAATGAACTATACCTCATTTACGATGAAATACGCGAGGCTTTAAATGGTCGTGCTATCTTCCGCATTACAAGGGTTCACAGTAGCTTTGCAGAACAGGACGCTATCTATGCTCAGGGGAGAACAAAGGCGGGCAAAATAGTAACGTGGGCTAAAGGCGGTTTCAGCTACCATAACTACGCTCTCGCAGTAAATTTTGTATTACTCATTGACCGCGATGGCAACGGCACATTTGAGGAAGCCTCTTGGGAAACCAATGTTGACTTTGACGGGGACGGGGTAGCGGATTGGGCGGAGGTTGTAAATATCTTCACCAAGTACAATTTTGAGTGGGGCGGAAATTGGAATAAGCCGAAGACCGACAAGCCGCACTTTCAAAAAACATTCGGCTACTCAGTGGTTCAGCTAAAGGAAAAGTGGGATAAGAGAGAGTTTATCCCCAACACACAATACGTTCAACTTGGTTAGCGATGAACGAGAGACCCAAACTAAGTGTCGAATCTGAAATTTTGATAATAGTGTTTGCGGTGCTTGTAATTTTAATCTGTGGCTTAATATGACCTGCTATCTCGATTTTGACGGCACTGTGGTAACTTTCGCGCACCCCGCGATAGGAAACCCCTTAGAGGGGGTTGAGAAGGTTATAAGCAAACTGCAACAGGAAGGGTGGTTGATTGTCTTAAACACATACAGAGTTAATCTTAATGATGGGACGTTTGAAGATGCACTGAACTATCTAAGCAGGCTTTCACTTAGCAAGCCAATCACAAAATATCTTAAACTTAAAAAAATGCCTCCCGAATGGGACGCATACCACGCGGGAGTTATGGGTTCTCTGTATATTGACGATGTGGCACGAGGAATACCGCTCAAAAACGGAAGCGTTGATTGGGCGCAGGTAGATGAACAATTAATTAAACACGGATTTTATGGCAAAGAATAACGCGCCAACAATGAAAGTTACCTTCGGGGTAAAGAAGAAGGGTAAAGCAAAAAAGAAATTTGGGGGGAAGGAACAGAAGCCCAAGAAGTATGCAGGTCAGGGGCGTTAATTTTTAATCTCCTATATTTGCGGCAACTTTAATCTAAAACGTAAAAACTATGTTCAAGCAACTCTCAGAAATCAACACCGAAATCGCCTCTATATCGGAGGGTAAATCAGTAGCCAACATTCAAAAAGTGGAGGCTCTTAAAAACAATCAGGAAGGACTACATAGCTTTCTGTTAGACCTTGCAAGCTATTGGGCGCTCATTAAATTGGTTTTGAAATTCGCAAAGATTTTCACTAAAGCTAAAGGAGACGCAACTATTGAAAAGGTTATTGCTTGGGGTGATGAGAATTTAGGTTAATCGTTTTTCTCTTTCAGCAATTTCTGAGGCTCTTTGTCTTTACGGGCTTTGTTTAACGCAGCACGAATTTTCATCTTGTAGTAATCGGTCTCTTCAATGAGTTCCCGCATTTTCTGTATGTTGGTTTTTTTAGCCATTATGCGTTCTTGCTGACAAGTTCCCATTCTTTCCGAAGGTGCGCCACCTTTTGTTGAAGTATGGAAAGAAACTGCTCGGTATTGCTATGCTCGCCCTTGAGATAATAGTAGGCAACTTCTGCATAAAGTTCTGCATCGCGCTCAGCCTTATTATTTACGACACATTCCGCTTCTTTTTTCCCGAGCGTGCCCTCTCCTGACATAATGTGCAAAGCGTCAGCGTGTTTGCGGTCATTATAGGTTGATAGCTTCGCCCTGAGCGCATCACTAACCTCTTCATTCAGCCGAAAGAGAAAGCCCGCTATTTTCATTGCACAATTAATCAGGACGGTGATATTATCTTCCGTCTGATTTGCTTTTTTCATTTGTTCCCGTATCAGGGGTATTACACTTTCACTCATGGTTATAATTTTTCATTGTTTTCTATGTGTGTTCGCTAACAAAGGCTTAACGCAAGTTCGTATGAACCGAACCTGCGCAAAGCCGACTGTTAGCAACAATGGCTCACACCATCTCCGAAGTATCAAACATTCTGAACATTTCCATAACCCACTTGCAAAACTTCTGTTCCATATTCAGTATATTGTTATGCTGTTTATCTTTCCTTCCATAGATAGTGAATGTTCTATTTGGATAGGTCGTTTTGCCGTTATCATTTGTAATTTGAGTTTGGCATACTATATCCATTGCCCTCCCTCCCCAGTCAATATAAACGTGCATTTCTACTACTTCCCATTTCACTTCTTCGTGATGGAAATATGGTAGATAATCAATCCTGCCACTGCTGCTAACAGCACCTTGTTGCAATGCGGGGCTTTGTGGGTTATTGATATTTTCTGCTTCCATTGAAATTTTATTTATAGTTGATAAATTCTGCTTCCTAATCCCGCACTGACAACAAGCTGCGGAACGTTATAGGTAATGCTACTATTCTGCATCGAATAAAGTTTTCGGTGAAAAAGATTTTAAAAAATTTTCCTCCCTCTTTTTAATACAATCAAAATACTTTTCTTCTTTCTCAATCATCACATAATCTCGTTTAGTATTGTAACACGCTTCTCCAAGTGTTCCACTCCCTGCACAGTTATCCAATATCAATTCACCTTCGTTTGTGTATGTTTTTATCAGGTATTCAAATAATGGCACAGGTTTAATTGTGGGGTGCAATCCGCTTGTATCGGTATTGAATTTTTGCCAACTTGAAGGAACTCTCATTTTAGGCAACTTTACGCCTTCCCTACCTTCAAATTCTCTGTAATTTTCGGATTTACTTCTATGGTTCAAATCATATTTAACTCTGTCTGCTCCTGCACCTGTTCGTTCCTGCATTTGTTTATTGTAAGTCCATTTGCCATTACTAAATATCAGCACTTGTTCGTGTTCCTTAAATGGTTCTCTTACTGTATTGGCAAAATTACTGCCTCTGTTTTTCAGCCAAATCCATTCGTGTTTAAACATTTTTGGGTTACTCATTACCAATGCACTTGAAAAAGGCTGTGAAGCGGTAAGTGCAATTACTCCATTTGGTTTTATCAGTCGGTTATATTGCTCCCATAATTTGTCAAATGGTATTACTGCATCCCATTTATTTGATGTCGTTCCGTATGGCAAATCACACAAAATCATATCAAATATTCCATCAGGTAGTTGTGGCATTATATCCAAACAATCTCCTAAGTATGTTTTATTTTTCTCAAAAATAATTTCTGCCATCGCTCAATTTTTTAAAATCTTTTTTTAGTTCTTCGTATCAAACTTTATCCTTAATTAACCGCACTACCTATAACAAGGTATTTGCAAAATTGCCCATCAATATTTGTGCTTAACTTGAAGTATCTGCAAGGGCAACTTCGCAAATACCCAACCGTTAGCGGCTGTTTTTATTCCACCGTTTCGTGCGTTTCATTAAACAACTGCTCAATCGTTTTTGCCGTCAGGCTTGGTTTGCCGCCTAAGAGGGTTTCTCCCTCAAAGATAAGGCTCTCGGACGAGTAATTCAAGTAGGTCGAACTCGGGTTGTCCTTGATTAATAAAAGCCGACTAACCGCATCTTTTAACATCTCCGCTTCTTTTTCTTCATTAAGAAATTCCAACTCGTAGGTCGGTATTCCCTTTTTCAAATTCCAATCCTTAGCCCTGATTATACCTGTCTTTGCCGCCTGACAATCAGGGTAGGTTTCATTCCACAGGAATTTCTCAACCGCGCACTGCTCGCGTTGGTGGTCGCCAATCTGCGAAGAGGTTTTAAGGTTCAGCGTAGCAATAAAGTCCTTTTTCTTGTCTTTGATAAGGCAGGTTATATCAATCGGGGTGCTTACCTGTAGCTTATCGCTTTTCGCCATTCCTTCAATCGAATAAACCTCAACTACGTTATCGTGGAAAAACTGCAACAGAGCCGCTGCGGACTTTTGATATTCAAAGATTTGAGAGCGGATAACCCCCTCGTTAGGCTCAATACCATTAGACTTCGCAGATGCTTCAAAATACTTGTAAGCAAAATCTTGTTCTTCTTTCCAAACCAACCTCCCGTTCTCTTTTATCTTCACAAGCGCCATGTGTAACAATGTTCCAAAATCAGCCATCGAGTTTAGGTAGGCTTCCTGTGTGTCCTGACCGCCCAAATGCTCAATCATCTTGTCGCGCCACTTAGATATGCGCTTGGCATCTATGTTGCCCTTAAAGGTGGCGGAACTTAGCGCCCCTGTAAGCCCTGAGTAAACTTTAAAAGGGGTGGCGGTGCAATACAACCTCTTCCCTAAGTGGTTAATTCTATACATCGTTAAAGTGCTTATGCCTGACTTTAAAAGGTTTTCGATTTTGATTTTTTCGGTAATCATTTTGCGTTGTCTGAGGTTAATTGTTTTAAGCGTTTTATTGCCGAAGCTAACGTGTAGGCGTTTTCTATGCTTGGCTCTTCGTTTTTAGTTTTTTCCTTGTATTTTTCTATCACCAAAGCAAGATACTCTTTTTGCTCTGCAATTTCTTTTTCCGTTAAAGGACACTCTGCGTTGTTTTCCATTTTTCAAGTTGTGATAAAGTTAAGAAAATTTGCTTCTCAAAGCCCTCAGATTTGAACCAAAGAAAACTCCCGTTTTCAAGTGCAAAACTTATCGGGAATTTATACATCACCGTTGGGGTGTGCAGCAGGATGAACTTCACCGCCTTTGCCAACTTCAAGGCTTCGTAGTTAAACCCGTAGGCGTTTGCTTTGCGCAGGAGGTGTTCTTGCTTGCGTTCCATAATGATAGTGTCTGAGCCTGAGATAATGCGCCCTACCTCGCGTCTGCGCTTTTCTGAGGCTAATTTAAGGTAAACCACCCGCCCGTCTTTGAGTAGGCTGTTACCGTCTTTGTCTTGTTGTAGAGTTGTCATAGGTTAGTAAAAACGTGTTTGTTAAAGATTAATCCATAGCAGTTATCAACAATTTCAAGCCCCTTCTCGCGCATCAGGTAACGGGTTATTCTGCCCTCTTTATGAGGGTGCAGGTCGGATGTGGAAATGTTGTTCATATAGTCCAACAATTCCTGCACACGCTCAGCGGATTGAGTGCCCGCGATAAATACAAGGTCTGCTGAGCGATAAATGATGTAGTGGCTGTCGGTTGATACCCTGCGCCAAAGTGCTGTCTGTGTCATATTAAGAGTAGTATTCGCGTTCATATTTTCCGTGCATATCGGGCACAAGTTCAAGGTAGCAAATAATCTGCGCTGTTCCATATACCCTGCTTTCGTCCTGCGTTTTATTAATAAAGTCTTCAACAAGTTCAAAAGCCATCTTCTCGGTACGGTTATAGTGGTAGTTGTCGTAATACCAACCGCCCTCTTCACTGCCCCCGCACTCTTGAACCCTGTCGTAAATTCCTACGCTTGCCAACCCTTTGTCGTCACCATAGAATTTCTTAAAGCAGTAGTTGTATAGTTCCTCGCGCTCCTCTTCGGGTGTTAAGTTGCTCAAAGTATTAAATAGCGCCATAAACGCTTCTTCGGAACGCTTAGCGTCCTCCAACACATCTTGCGCTGATACGGGCTTGCTGTTTTCATCACCCTCTTCGTAGGTGCGAATAAAGCTACGGATAGCGTATATGGCGCTATCTAAAAGGGAAATAGAATTAAGGTTTTTCATAGTAGTTGTAAACCCCGCGCCAATTAAGACGCGGGGTGGGTTAGTAATTAGTTAGCTGTTACGAGTTCTTTAACGGTTTTCTGCACCAATACCTTGTCGGCTTTATTCACCTTCTCAATCAGGTTTTCTGATGCGCTCTCGATGTCATATCTCGCGTCTGCGTCATTGTCAGCGTGTGCGTGGAATGTAATCGCCTGCACCACCCCAAACGATGTCATATCGCCTGATTTGATAAAGTAGTCAAGCACCGATTTTTCCTGAGCCTCTGTAAAAGTCAACTCTTTGCTGATTACACGGATAGTGTCGGCAGGATGCTCTATCGGGTTATTCAAGTCCATAATCTTCTGCACCTTTCCGCTCAGATAGTCAGCGGTTGCAAAGTATTTAATCGCGTCCTTCACCTGAGAGCAAACAAGTTCCAAAGTCTTAGTTTTGGTTTCTTCGCTCCACACGATTGACGATACTTCTTTTCTCGCGCCCAAGTGGGTGCGGTTGTAAGCGTCAGTGGTCACAATCATACCATTGTTGCAAACCTTCCAAGTCAGGCGGGGTGCTATGCTGAATGCCGACTGACCTACCTCTGAGTTAGAGATAATAAACCCTAAGACAATTCCGCTTCCAACACCTCCCGTATTCGGGTTGCGGTAGTGCTTCATCAGTTCGGGCGCTTGTATCTCAATGTCAGGGCAGGTAAAACGCACATACATTTTACGCTCGGTTATGTCGGCTACATCAACCACTACGTTCAGCCCCGTTTCACGGATAGCTGTGAGCGCGGCAATCAGCACATCATAGTTATCAATCAGTTCATACTTATCGCTAAGCAAGGCACGGGCATAGCCTGTATTGGTTACGCGGTCAACGAAGGTGCGAACCATAATGTTGCCACCTATGTTTTTGAGCCAATGGTTCACATTCTCGTCCCTTAGAGCGTTGTGCGTTCCAACCATCTTGTTGTAGTAGTTGCGCGGTATGCCCAACTTGTCACAAACCCCTCCGTGAAAAACGTCCATTATCTCCAACGAAAGGTTACTATCGGTATTGATGCCCGCCTGTGCAAGCACCTGACCGATTTCGTCAAACGGGAAGATGATACGACCATTCTTCATTGAGATTAATTGTGCAGGCACAACGAAGTCAGCCTTTTGCACGTTTTGATTTTGTAGGCGCTCTACAAGTTGCGGTAATTTTAAGTTTGTTGTTTCCATTTTAACTGTTTAAAAAATTGTGAATAAAAATTAGCAAAAGTGCGACAATCCATACGAGGCAAGCGAGAGCGGGTATAATGAGTATTGGCAACATAGCCGACCACCCTGTTTTAAACTTGCGTATCAGTACAATCATCACATAAAGTATTGTGTAAGCTATTATCGGGTAATAAATCATTCTTTAATGGATTTTGCGTATCTGAGTAATTTGAGTAATTGTTGTTCTTCGAGTTCCGCGCCATCATTCATTACCATCATAAAGTTTCTGAAACTTATTTTGGCAATCTGACAGGCGAAGAACGCCTTTCGCTGCTCAATGAGCGTAACCTGCATTTCCAACAGTTGCTCAACTGTTGGCTTTACTTTAACTTTCTTTGGGGTAGCCATAATTCATTTGGATTTTTAGGGTGTTATTGTATGCTCTCTGATAAGCCACACGAGAGGAGAGATGCTCTATTTTTTCGTGGTCTGATTTAGCCTTCTTGATTTTATCGTCAAAGTAAGCGAGTTCCTGAGTTAGCCACTCTTGGTGTTTTTGAAGGTCTGTCATATCTTTTTAATTATTACGTGGTCAGGTTGTTGCGAATCAAAGTCAATACATTGTGCGCAGATTCGCATAGCGCCAAACGTGGTTTTAAACATACCATAAGACACACTAAAGTCCTTGTCTATCTTATCGCACAAGCCACAGGTGCGCTCACTTTTCTCTACATAGCCATCTACGCAGGAAGCGCATAGGTCAAGCCCATCTCTTCCGTATAGGGGGTTGCCTACATTAGAGGGGGTGGTCAGGCTACACATAGAGCATCGGAAGGTTTCGTATCGGTCAGTCATTAGTTATTTCGGTATTTAGGGGTTAATGTAAAACGCTCTCGCTTTGATTGGTTTTCAATATGCTCAATAATAATCTTGGCATATTGGGTATCCCACTTGTTACCGTTATACTCAAAAAATTCTTCTTTTCGTAGCACGGCTCTTTGATAAGCGATTTTTAATTCTCTGAATGTCTTGGGGGTGAATTTGATATAGTTCGACATTTTTTATTTCGGGTTTAACTATCGGCTGACAAGATTTATGCTCTTCATTATCTACGGATGTCAGTTTCCCGCAGGAGCATTGTATTATTCCGTACCGCATACTATCCAAATACTATTTCTTCAAAGAATACGGTTTGCAGAATAACATCGGCTGTTGTAGCGTCATCATTCCCGCTATCCATATCAATCAGGTGTTGCGCAGGCACATCGCTCATACGCTTATGCACCTCTTTCATAGTGATTGAGCGTGTCATATCACCATCGCCTTCAACATCAACAAAGGTAAGCGATTCGCCATCCCTGAGCATTTGCATCAATACATCTTCAAGGCACGGGTTGGTTAGCTTTTCTCGGGCTTGGCTGTATGCGCCTTTAACATAATCTAACTGCAACCCGTATCCGCAAACATAGCCTAAGCCGTTGCATATCGCGTTGTAGAAAAATTCCTCCGCCACTGCGGGGGTAAGGGTGATTTGTAATTTACTTTCAGTAGCTGTCATAGTGTTAGTTTTTAGATTGTTGGTATTGTTCATAAACTTCATCGGCTAATAGGTCGGACGATAGTGCCAAATTTTCTTCTATCGTATCTACGTGCTCGATTGTAATAGCCGTTGCAACGTGCTCACCGAAGCCAAACTTCTTCATAAGCAATGTTGTAACTTCTTTTTGTTTTGCCGACACTTTTTGAGCGTCAAAACACTCTCCGCAAAGACCATCGAACCACATATCGTTTTTACCAAAAATGCGTGAACAGTCGTTGCATACCCAATTTGCTGTTGTCATAGCGTTAGTTTTTAAATGGGTAAATTATCACCTCGTCTTCGCGTCCTTCTGTGCAAGTTCCGTTAGGGGCGAGCGTCTCTCTGTCTTTATCAGACATAACAACCTCTAAATTACCGTTTTTGCTGACATATAAATCAACAAGGATTTTGTTTGTGCCGAAATTGATTTCGACACCCGATTTGATTAGCTGTGGTTTCATAGTTTAGTATTTTTTAGTTGCTATTCCTTCTAATGTCATTTGCGCTATGCCTTTTGCATTATCAACACCTTGCGCTATCTCTTCTAAGGCTGATTGTAGGATGCTGTTAATTTGGGCAACATTGTCTAATCTTAAAGCGAGGGTAGCATCTTCCTCTGTTTTAAAATATACCCTGTTCGGGTTCGCATCGTGCAGTTCCTCGCTCACATCGTCCCAAGAACTCCAAATTACTTTATTGTTCTCAATAGTCCAATAGTCATCGCCCTCGTTGAAAGGGTATTGTTTGCGTTTCATAGTTTCCATTGTGTTAGTTTAAGGTAAATAAAAACGACAGGGCGTAGTTATCCCTGTCGTTGTCCGTTATTATCGAGGTGGTCGCCCTACTTGTGTATGTGGTTAATTACTTCATCTTGAAGCGCGCCTCCTGTCGCGTTGGTTGTCTGCACGATTAGCTTTGGAAGCCACCGCCATAAAGTAGCCCTCGATTTTTTCCAAGCGTTGTGCGCTTTTGATTATCGCATTAGCCTTGTTCACCCCTTGCAGGGTAGTGGACTGACGCGCCCAACCCTCAACGGGTAATTCAGAGCGTTCAATCATTGTGCCGAATACAACGTCTGTAAGGACGTACTCAGTAGTCGGCTTAGTATCTCTTATCTCAGTAAGGTGTTTCATAGTTTCCAATGTGGTAGTGAACTTGTCGGGGACAAATGTAGGCTATTAGTTTAATACGCTCCAAATAAATGTTTGTGTTTTATCATAACTTGTTGATATTGCGTGGCTTTAATTTTCCGCGCTTTTATTTTGAGCCGTTTTTTTTAGGCTTTTTTAGTGTCGGGAAATAGTTTTTCATTTGCATTTTCTTATCGGGTTAAACCTTATCGGGTTGAACGATTTTGGTCTTCGGTTATACTTGGGTATGAGTTGAGATTTCCTGCATCGGATTTTATCGGGTTCAACGACTTGAAATTTGGCTTGCGCATATTGCTTTTCCTTATATTATTTTTCGTGTCCCGCCCACACCCGCGCCCGCGCCC
>Ga0209596_1000191_pt1 | contig 55622 bp, 37 predicted proteins | sample M_130807_MF_Meta_FD_187314 | JGI IMG/M metagenome (GOLD analysis project Ga0209596, IMG submission 187314) | Freshwater microbial communities from Lake Montjoie, Canada to study carbon cycling - M_130807_MF_MetaG (SPAdes) (version 2) | ecosystem: Environmental > Aquatic > Freshwater > Lake...
GCACGAATGCCGTGGTGGGCACGATCGCGAAGCAGAACGCCGTGGCGGAGCCGGACAAGATCGTGGATTTCGTGAAGCGCGAGATGGGCAAGAGCAAGTCGCAGTTCAGCCGGACGTTTGCCGGGAAGGTGTATTCCGCGGAGGAGCTGTCGGCGATCATCCTGCGCAAGCTGAAGGGCGATGCGGAGAAATACCTCGGGGAAACCGTGACGGATGCGGTGATCACAGTCCCGGCATATTTCAATGATGCGGAGCGCACGGCGACGCTCGTCGCGGGACAGCTCGCGGGACTGAAGGTACTGCAGATTATCAACGAGCCGACGTCTGCGGCGCTGGCATACGGCCTGGACAAGCTGGATCAGGATCAGACGGTGTTTGTGTTCGACCTCGGCGGCGGGACGTTCGACGTGACGATCATGCGTATCGAGGGGATGCACATCCGCATGCTGGCGAGCAACGGTGACCACCGGCTCGGAGGCAAGGACTGGGACGACATCATTGTGAACTGGGTCGCGGAGGAATTTGACAAGCAGCACGGGGAGAATCCGCTGCTCGATCTGCAGAGCTACCAGGATCTCTATAACCGTGCGCTGACTGCGAAGGTGCAGCTCTCCAAACGGCCACGGACGACGCTCGTCCACAACTACAATGGCCGCAGCGTGAAGCTGGATCTGACCCGCGAGATGTTCGAGGAGCGCAGCCGCCACCTGCTCGAAAAGAGCAAGGCCATCTGTGAGATCGTGATGCAGGAGGCGAACATGAAGTGGGAACAGATCGATCGCGTGCTGCTGACCGGGGGCATGACGCGTGTGCCCTCCGTGCGGCAGATGATCACCGAGCTTTCCAGCCGCCCGACTGCGGAGGATGTGAGCCCCGACGAGGCCGTGGCCACGGGTGCCGCCATTCAGGCGATGCTCTCGATGCTGCGCCAGGAGGACGAGAGCGGGGCGCATGTGATCGCGCAGGAGGTGCGCGACCAGTTCTCGGCGGCGGACGGGTCGCTGATCAAGGTCACGAACATCACCACGCACACGCTGGGCGTGGTGCTGTGGGATGACGACAAGGTGGAGGAGTACGTCTTCCCGATGATCGCGAAGATGACGCCGGTGCCTGCGGAGATGAAGAATTCATTCGGCACGGCAAAGGCGAACATGAAGAACGCGATCGTGCGTGTCGTCGAGGGTGAGAGCACGGTGCCGGGCGAATGCACGCCGCTGGGCATCTGCGACATCGAGCTTCCTCCATTTCTGCCGAAGGGATCGCCAGTGGAGCTGACGTACCGCTACAACGAGAATCAGGTGCTCGAAGTGGTCGTCGAGGCATACGGCCGGACGAGCCGCGTCTCCATTTCGCGGAATACCGGCCTGGCGGAAGATGAGATCGGAATCGCCACCGCCGATCTGTCCTCGCTGACGATCAGTTAGCGCCGGGCGCCAGTCCCTGTCTGAGCCCACAGTCATGGCACTTCCCGATCCAATTCCCGACAATCCGAGCCGATGGCCCGATTGGAAGAATTACAATTCGCCCGATCTCTACGCGCGCCTGTGCCTTGATTCTTCCTCGAATGCGACCGCGGAGATCATCGAGGATCACTGCCGCCGGATCCTCGTGTGGTGGCAGAAAAAGCTGCCGCTGAAAAATCAGCCGAGCAACCCGCTCGCACAGATGCTGCGCGGGGGGCTCGATGAAGCGCCGCATTTTCTCGCCGAGGCCCGCACGAAGCTGCTCGATCCCAAGGAGCGCGCGCGCATTGATGCGGAACTGCACAGCAAGCTGCTCGGGAATGCGCTCGACGAATTCCGGAAGCTCCTGGATTTCACGCTTGCCGACAAGCGGCTCAGCAAGGAGAGCGAGGAAAAGCTCTCCATCGCGGGACAAGGGCTTGGAATCTCGCAAGCAGACATTGACGCGGTGATCACGGCGGCATTGGAGAGCAAGGGTGCGGCCCGTGTCGTGGAGGCGCCGCCGCCGGAACCCGCTCCGGCTCCCGTTTCGGTCGCGGTGCCGTCTCTTGCGGCAGCCGCCGCATCGGGCAGCCCGGAGGATGAATTCCGCCGCATCCTGAAAATGTCGCGCCTCTGCTTGGATGGCGACGAGATGAGCGACGACCAGCGCGATGCGATGTGCAATCTCGGTGAAAGCTTCGGGCTCACGGGCGGGCAGGCGGAGGATCTCATAGACGAGTATCTCGAAGTGATGTCCGGCGCGCCGATGATGCCTGCGGCGAAGTCCGCACCGGTGGCGCACAGCCGGCAGCAGGCCCATGCGCCGCCGCCGGTGCCGGTGAGGGCTGCGCCCGTGGCGAAAGCAGCGGCTCCGGGGTCGAATCGCCCGGCCGTCCCGGTGGCAAAAAAGGAACCGCAGATTGAAATCAATATTTCCCCGGCAGCTCTCGCCGGAGAGCGTCAGAAATTTCCGAACTTCACCAGCGCGATTGGCGTGGAAATGTTCCTCGTCCCGAGCGGGCGTTTCGCGATGGGCAGCGATTGCGCGGACGCGCAGCCGAACGAAGGGCCGGTGACGCCCGTGGTCGTCACATGCTTTTACATGGCCCGGCTGCCGATCACGAATGCCCAGTATGAGATGTTCGATCCCACCCACAAGGCGAAGCGCGCGCCGTGGGCGGACGGCAAGCACCCCGTGCTCTACGTGAGCTCGAATGACGCGCTGGCATTCTGCCAGTGGCTCGGCAAACGCGAGCGCAAGACCTACCGCCTGCCGACCGAGGCGGAGTGGGAATACAGCGCGCGCGGCGGCGACGGGCGGATTTTCCCGTGGGGCACATGGAGCACCGCCGGGCACTTTGCAAATTTCGCCGACGCGAGCACGAATTTCCCGTGGCGCGATCCCTCGGTGAACGACGGCTTCGCGCAGACCGCGCCGGTCGGGAGCTTCCCGCGCGGTGCGAGCCCCTTCGGCATCGAGGAACTCGCGGGGAATGTCTTCGAGTGGTGCCTCGATCCCTACGCACCGTACAAGGGGAGGGAGATCCTGAATCCGCGAGGCCCCGAAAATGGACGGCAGCGGGTGTACCGCGGAGGTTCGTGGAGATCGCGCATGTCCAGCCTCCGCGCGACGGCGAGGGCCTTCAACGAGCCGTCCTACCTCGCAAACGACGTCGGCTTCCGCGTCGTTTGTGAGTGCGCGTGATGCCATCTCGGACGAGCAACCGGACGGAGACCAGGACGGCGTGTCCCGGGTAGCGCGGGCGTCCCGTCTGCCGTATTTCGCGTCCCTCGGAATACACCCGGACACCCAAGGTGATCCGAACGCCTGTGGATGCCCGATGTGCTGCGCGGGACGCACCGCAGGCGGGACGCCCGCGCTACCCGATGCACGCGACTCGGCTCCTTCATGCGTCGGGTTGTTTGTGAGAACTGGTGTGAGCGGCCGCCCCGGTTCTCCTGTCCGTGAAATCCGTGCCGGAATTCCACTGCGCGAACCTCCGCACCGGGCGTCTGAAAATCGAAAAGCCCGCGGGTATGGAAACCCGGCGGGCTCTTGATGAAAGAGGAATGCGCCGCGAAAAAACGCCGCGTTCCGGGAGCTAGCTCACGTTGAAGCGGAACTTCGCTTTCGCACGCTTCGCGTTGGCTTTCGCCTTGCGCTTGGTGCGCTGCGTGGGCGTCTCAAAGGCGCGCAAACGGCGAACTTCGTCCATGATTCCTTCGGCTTCGAGCTTGCTTTTCAGCCGCTTGAGCGCGCGGTCAATGGGTTCTCCTTTGCGGACTGCTACTTCGGGCATTTTTATCCTCCTGTCTGGTTGAATTTTTCGGTGAATGGTTCCCCCTGTGAAAAGGGGCTGGGAAATTAGGGGCCGGGTGCCCGGGCGTCAATGGTTCGTTTCCGCGCGATTTGCCGCAGGCATTTTCCCGCGGTGGGGTTGACGCCGTTGCGCACGCCGCGTACCGTCCGCGCAGACCAAAGCAAATGCAAAAACTCGATTTTCCTGAAGCGGTCGCGATGCTCACTGAGACTGACACGCGCTATCACGCCGATGCGTATTTTTTCCTCCGCGACGGGCTCGACCAAGCCGTGAAGCTGCGGAAGCGCCAGCACGGCGAGAGCGGCCACGTGAGCGGGCAGCAGCTCTGCGAGGGCATCCGTCAGCTCGCGATCAAGGCGTTCGGCCCGATGGTGCCGACGGTCTTTGAATACTGGGGCATCCGGAAGACCGACGACTTCGGCGAGATGGTCTGGAGGCTGATCGATCTCGGCGTCTTCGGGCGCACGGAGAACGATTCGCGCGAAGATTTTAAAAACGTGTATTCGTTCCGCGAGGCGTTCGTGGAGCCGTTCAGGCCCGGCAGGCAGCCTGCCCCGGCGCGCAAGGCGAAACCCGGCGCGGAAGTGCGGAACTGAACGTGGCAAAACGCAAGCCGGCCGGTTCGAGTGCGGCACAGGCATCCCGCCCCACAGCCGGGACGGTCGTGATGCGGATGAACTCCCAGAAGTAATTTTATGATGAACGCAATGCTCCCGCCTCCGACCGAGGCGCAGGTTTTGAATTTCCCGAACGGCCTAGAACTGATCGTCCTCGAGGATGACTCCGCGCCCGTGGCGAGCGTGCAGGCGTGGGTGCGCACGGGCAGCATCCACGAGGGTCGCTGGCTCGGCGCGGGGCTCTCGCATTTTCTCGAGCACATGCTTTTCAAGGGCACGGACAAGCGCGGGCCGCAGGATTTCGCGCGCGGGATTCAGGAAAAGGGCGGCTACATCAATGCGTACACGTCGTTCGAGCAGACGGTCTATTGGGTCGATATTCCGTCGCGCAACGCCTCGGTCGCCGTCGAGCTGCTGGCGGATGCGGTGATGAATTCCACGCTGCCCGAGGCCGAGTTTGCGAAGGAGCAGGAGGTCATCCGGCGCGAGTTCGCGATGGGCAATGACGACCCCGACACCGTGGCTGGAAAGCAGATGTTCGCGACCGCATTTGCGGAGCATCCGTTCCGGCATCCGGTCATCGGCCACCGCGATATTTTCGACCGCCTCACGCGCGACGATCTTCACGCGTACTACCGCGGGCGCTACGTGCCGAACAACGTTTTCTTCGTCGTCGTAGGCGATGTGAAGGCGGACGAAATCCGCGCGCAGCTCGGCGAGATTTTTGCCGCGCAGCCGCGCCGTCCGCTGCCCGATGTGCTCATCCCGCGCGAGCCCGTGCAGATGGGCCGCCGCGAGCAGCACACGGAATTCGATACCCAGCTCGCGCGCCTCGGCCTCGCGTGGCACGCGCCGGAAATCACGCACCGCGACGTGCCCGCGCTCGATCTGCTCTCGACCGTGCTCGGCAGCGGGCGCAGCTCGCGATTTTACCGCCGTCTCCGCGAAGGTCTCGCCATCGTCCACGGCGCGGATGCGTGGTGCTACACGAGTTCCACCGCGGGGCTCTTCGGCGTGGATGCGGTGCTCGATGCGGACAAGCTCGAACAGACCACCGCCGAGGTGCTGCGGATGCTCGGCGAGATCCAGCAGCACGGCATCACCGCCGCGGAACTGGAAAAGGCGCGGCGGCAATTTCTCAGCCACCAGTTCCACTCGCTCACCACGATGCGCGGCAAGGCCAGCAGCCTAGGCTCGAACTGGCTGCACGCGCGCGACGTGAATTTCAACCAGGGCTACCTCGCCGCGATCCAGCGCGTGACTTCGGATGAACTCATCCGCGTCTCCCGCGCGCATCTCACGTCGGAAAATCTCACCGTCTCCACGCTCGTGCCGCAGGGCACCGCGCGGAAGCGCACCGCCGGCACTTCATCTTCGCGCGCCGGCGTGGTGGAAAAATTCACGCTCTCGAACGGCCTCCGCCTCCTCGTGCGCGAGGACGACCGGCTCCCGCTCGTCTCGATGGTCGCCACCTTCAAAGGCGGCCTGCTCGCCGAGACTGCTGCCGACAACGGCGTCGCCCGCCTCTTCGCGCGCACGCTGCTCAAGGGCACGGCGACAAAATCCGCGGACGAAATCGCGGAGTCCATCGAGGCCGTTGGCGGCGCGCTCGGCTCCGACAGCGGGAACAACAGCGTGAGCATCTCCGCCCGCGTCCTGCGCCCCGATCTCGCGCACGGCCTCGGGTTGCTCGCGGACATTTTGCTAAACGCCATTTTCCCCGCCGCCGCGCTCGACCGCGAGCGCGACGCGCAGCTCGCGAGCATCAAGGCCGATGACGAGGAGATCACCAGCAACGCGCGCAATCTCCTCCGCGCGCAACTTTTCGCCGGTCATCCGTTTTCGATGCCGCTCCTCGGCACGCCGCACACGCTCGCGACGCTGAAGCCCGCCGATCTCATCGCATTCCGCGACCGTCACATCGTCGCTGCGAATGGCGTGCTATCCGTCTTCGGAGCTGTGGATGCGCGTGAAGTCCGCGACCTCGTCGAGAGTGCGTTTGCCGCGCTCCCGACCGGCACGCAGGCCTTGCAGGAAATTCCGCTGCCCGCATTTTCCAGCACGAGCAGCGAGCACACGATCCTCAAGCAGAAGGAGCAGGCGGTCCTCATGGTCGGGTTCCCCGGAGTGGATCTTTTCAGCGCGGATGCCGTCGCGCTGGAGCTGATTGACGAGGCGTGCAGCGATCTCGGATCGCGCATGTTCAACCGCATCCGCGAGGAGATGGGCCTCGCCTACTTCGTCGGCAGCAGCAATCTCGCCGGCCTCGCGCGCGGCGCGTTCAGCTTCTACGTCGGCACCGATCCCGGAAAGGTCGAGGAAGTCCGCGCAGCGCTAGCCGACGAAATCCGCAAGCTCGCCGAAGACGGAATCACGACCGGTGAACTGGATCGCTCAAAGGCAAAGCTCCTCGGCGCACAGGCCATCCGCAATCAGAGCAACGATGCGCTCGCATTCGCCTGCGCGCTCGACGAGCTCTACGGTCTCGGTGCGCGCCACTACGAGGGTCTCACGCAGCGCGTCGAAGCAGTGACGCTTGTTCAGGTCCGCGATGCCGCGCGCCGCTATTTCACGCAGGCGCACGTCACCGCGATCGTGCGCCCGGCGTAGCAGAGAGTTTGGTTCGCCAAGTGCGGAAGCGCGTGATTTTCTCCCGCACATGAAACGCCTCCTGATTCTCCCCGTCCTCGCATTTCTGGCCACCGCGCTCGCTGATGAAGCGCCGTCGCCGCCGTCGTCGCGCTACGAGACGCGCGAACTTCATGACAGGAACGGCATCGGGAAATTCTACCTAGGCCGCGAAATCGCGCACGTCATGGGGCATCAGGCCGCAGACTGGCTCGAGCGCCCGGAGCGCGAAAAGGAGGAGCGCACGGACAAAATGGTCGCCGCGCTTGGCCTGAAGCCCGGGATGGTCGTCGCCGACATCGGCTGCGGCAGCGGCTACCTAACCGAGCGCATCGTACCGCGCATCGGTGCGCGCGGCACCGTGCTCGGCGTGGACATCCAGCAGGAGATGCTCGATCTGCTCGTGAAGAAAATGAAGGCCAAGGGCATCGAGAACGTGAAGCCCATCCTCGGCGCGGAGGCCGACCCGAAGCTCGAACCTGCGAGCTGCGACATGATGGTGATGGTGGACGTGTACCATGAGTTCGAATTCCCGTACGAGATGATGCGCAAGATGGTCGCCGCGCTAAAAGTGGGCGGGCAGATCGTGTTCGTGGAATTCCGTGGCGAGGATCCAAACGTGCCCATCAAGCTCGTCCACAAGATGACCGAGGCGCAGGTGAAAAAGGAGATGGCCGTGCATCCCGAGATGGAGTGGGTGGAGACGAAGAAGGAACTGCCGCAGCAGCACATGATCTTTTTTCGGAGGAAGCCGTGAGGGAGATGGACGGTCGTCGTGCTGTTGAACGTTGGGTGTTGGACGTTAAGCCCGGCGCAGCGGCCCCTCGTATGATGAATGCGCGTCCTGATTCGCACCGCGCCTGCGGCAGGCAAAAACATCCAGCGTCTACCGTCCAACGTTTAACATTCAACGGCGACGCAAACGGCGTGACCGCGCGATTTCGATGAAAGCCGGGAGTGCCGCGAAGAATGCCAGCCCTCCTCCTGCCGTCGGCGGCCACGGAAAGACGACGCGCTTCGTGTGGCGCAAGCTCTCGACCGTGAAATGGGAGGACACGTGGATGGAACGCCTCGGCTGGCTCGGGCAGCGGCTCGTGATGTTCACGCTGCCGAATTCGCGTTCGCTGCGCATCGAGGCGTATCATGTCACGCGTACCGAGGCGGATACGCTCGTGAGCGCATTCGGCGGCACGCTGCGTGTGGCGCGGCCCCTCACGCGCAAGGAACTCGAGCCAAAGCCGCGCCCGCCGTTGCGCGTGCGCGGCAGGCTGCTCGTCGTCTCGACCGAAAAGGAACTCGCGCTCGCAAGAAAGCAGCACGCGAAAGTCCCCGCGCTGCTCATCCCTGCGACTGTCGCATTCGGCACCGGCGAACATGCGACGACCGCGTCGTGCCTGCGCATGATCGCGGATGTCGCGCACGAGCTGCGCGGCACGGAATGGGACGCGCTCGATCTCGGCACCGGCAGCGGAATCCTTGCATTTGCCGCGCGCATCTTCGGTGCACGGAAAGTGGAGGCCAGCGACTTCGATGCGACGGCGGTGCGCGTGGCGAAGGAGAACGCCGCCGCGAACAATATCACCGGCGTCCGTTTCATCCGCTCCGACCTGCTGAAGTGGAGCGCGCCGCGCCAGTGGCCCGTCGTGCTCGCAAATGTCTTCAGCACCACGCTCATCGCCGCCGCACCGCTCATCGCTGCCGCAGTCGAGAAGGGCGGACGCCTGATCCTCAGCGGCATCCTGCGCACGCAGGAAGGCGAGGTGCTCAGCGCATTCCGCAAGCAGGGATGCCGCCTCGAACGCGGTGTGCGCAAAGGCAAGTGGGTGACGCTGCTCACGAGGCGCGCATGATCGTAGCTGCGCTCGTGAGAGCGCCGGGATGCTGAAAAGTTTGGTTCTTAGGATGTCTGAATTCTCGGCGTTCACACTTCCAGTGCCGGCATCCTCGGTGACGGCAAATTCTGAGGGCCAAAGGCCCGTGACAAGCCAGCCCAGGGCAAGCGAGGCACGAGCGCCGCCCTGGGTCTTTCGGAAAAAAGACGACAAAGCCCTGAAGGGGTGTGACAACTTGTGCCGCCCTTTCAGCGAAAACACCGGCGCGCCGAGCTCTGTAAGAGAGTAGTTGGAAAAATTACACATGTTGATTTGGAACAACTTACGCGCCAACTACCCGATGAGGGCTTTGTCCGATTTGAATCCATCACCCAGGGCGTTGCCCTGGGCTGGCTTGTTTTGCACCTTTGGTGCGTGGGATACTGCGCATGTCTCATGGGTGGTTCACGCTCTGGAATTGCCGGCATGGTTCAGCCCGCGCTTTTACAAGCGCAGCTATGTCTCGCAATCCACCCAGCGCACAAGCGGCGCGAGCACGGGCTGGCCGTCGTGATGCCAGTTGGGCGGTGGCTGCTGCATCTTGCCGATGGCGCAGATGCGCGAGAAGCCGTGCGCGGCGGCGAAGTCGCGGTTCGCGGCGTTCACGGGTGCGATGCCGCAGGTGCTGAGGTGCGCGCTGTGCGGCGCAAGCATTGCGGAAAAATCACGCGCGAGCGGCTTCACGAAGATGACGCGGTTCAGCGGGGAGAGCGGCAACTGAGCGCTGCGATCCACGATGACCGTCCATGCGGTGTCAGGGCTTGCGAGCAGTTCGAGCGGTTCGCCATTTGCGGCGCGGAATGCAGTTTCCTCACGCAGCGTGCGGATGCCGTTGGCCTCGCTGATCGTGAGCGCGCCGCGCGGCGTGTGCTTCTCGAAGCGCGCCATCGCGCGTGCGAGCATTCGCGCGTATGCACCCGCAGTCAGTGCGTCATTTTCGCGGACAAAAATCGCGTGTGGCGAGAGGCAGCCTTGCTGATCGAAAATGGAGCCATCGCGCGCAGCGCCGTTCACGCTGCGGAATTTTGGATCATCGAAGACGATGGCGAAGCTGATCTTGTGCCCGTGCGCGAGGATCGGAATCCCCGGCGGCAGCGCGGCACGCAGTGTGGCGATGGTCTCGTCGCGTCCGAAGAGCACGGCGGCATCCGCAGCATCGAGCCACGCTTGCGGAAGTTCGCGCGAGAGATGCACGCGCTCGGCGAGGGCTCGTGGGAGCCGCGACACAAATGTATCCACCTCGGGAATCCCGGCAGATGGCAGCTTGCAAAAATTCTCCGAGCCGAGCAGCAGGCCGCGCAGGATCGTCTGCAATGCGGCGGCGGGCGTGTTGCCGCTGAGAACATGCAGGATGCGGTGCGGTGCGACGGCACGTGTGTGCCTGCGGCCCTGCGGGACGAAACGATCCAGCGCGGCAGCGTGGCCGAGTTCCGAAGCGACGAGCGCGAGCAGCGCGCGCGCGGTGACTTTGCCGAGGGAAGGGAATGTCGCCGCAGCCTTCGCGAGTGCGCGTGCGCGCGCGGCGGTATCGGGCCGCAATGCGGGCAATCCTGTCCGCATGGCCGGTCGGACGGGCACGGGAATTTGCGTCGCACTGGTTGGTGCGGTGATGGTGTGCGGTGCCGTTGCGAGTGTCCGCAGGTCCGGAACAGAGGACAGGATTGTACGCTTTACGTCGCGCAGGATTTCATCCGCGCGCCGCGAGCAGCCGCGCGGGACGGCGGCTGGGTCGCGGCCGAGCAACTCAAAGCCATCCGCGCGGCGCACCGCGAGGTCGGCGGTCTGGATCGCGAGCACGCTGCCGACATTCGCGATGTCGAAGAGCCGCAGCACGCCACTGCTGTCGGGAGGGACTTCCATGCCCGTCTCGGGATTTACGACGAGCGCGCGCAGCCACGGCGGCGCGGTGTGCGGGCGTCCGAGGCCGCGCGTGTAGGCCTGCGAGGAAAGCTCCGTCATCCCGTATTCATTCCACACGGAGTCGGCGCGCAGGCCGAGGTGTGTTAAAAATTTCGCATACAGCTCCGCCTTCGCGATGTCGCGTCCGCTGCCCTTGTAGCCACCAGTCTCGAATGCGAAGCTCCCGCGCGGCAGCCGCACGCGCTCCGTGCCCATCCGCTCAAACAGCGCGAGGAATGCGAGCGCAGTCCCGAAGACCGCGCACGGCCCGCGCGCGGCGAGCTTGCGAAGCGCACCTGCACCGGCGCGCATGTCGAACACGGCACGCCCCGTCGCGCGTCCCGCGAGCACGCCGAACATGTGCGTGAGCGAGGAGTCCGGCACTTCGTCCGGCGGCTGCGCGAGGAAGACCGCGGGCAGCCTCGGCAGGCGCAGGCGCTGCCAGCCCGCGAGGATGCTCGACTCGTAGAGCGCTGTGTCGGCGAAGTGATGCTCGCCGCGCGTCTCACCCGTCGTGCCGCTCGTGAGGAAGGTCACCGGCGTGAGCTTCGCCGGAAAGCACGAGAGCCGGAAGCGCTTGAACATCGCCTGCGGCACCGCGGGGACTTCGCGCCACGTCTTCGGTTCCGGCACGGTGTCGCACCAGCGGGCGAACGGCGCATTTTGCCGGCGCTGGAAGGCGTGGATGTCGAGCGCGAGCGCGTCGAACTCCTCCTCCAAGAAGTCATGCAGCGAGACAAACACGCGCGCTTCGAGTGCGTGGTATTCGTCGAGAATGTCGGTGTGCTTGCTCAATGCGGTTCCGATGCAGTGAAACGCAGGAACGCGGAGACGCGGAGGAAAAAATGTGGCGGCTGGTGGATGTCCGGCTGACGAGGGATGTCGGAGGCGCGGCTGGAAAGTAGTCCCACGCTTCAGCGTGCCGCGATGTGCGAACACAGCTTGCGTGCGAATCGGAATCGGCGCGTCCGGCCTGCCTCGCACCCGCGGAGTGACCTGCATGGCATGGCACGCTGAAGCGTGGGGCAATTCTGCGCGCCTCTTGCCGCCGGCGGCGACGGATGATGCGCGCCTTGCCGCCCTAGATTTGCGTGCTTAGGGTATCGTCCTTTCCCATGAAGCGACTGTTCCCCGTTTTCCTCACGCTCACATTTTCCGCGATGCTGCCGCTGTCCCTGAGTGGCGCGGAGGTTTTGTTTCGCAATCATGTGCAGCCGATCCTCGCGAAGGCGGGGTGTTCGTCGGGGGCCTGCCACGGGGCAGCGGCGGGGCAGGGGGGATTCAAGCTTTCGCTGCGCGGGTATGACACGGAGGGCGATTATCTCACGCTCACGCGCGGGGCGTTCGGGCGGCGGGTGAATACGGAGGATCCCGCGCGCTCGCTGCTGCTGATGAAGACGACGGCGGCGGTGCCGCACAAGGGCGGTGAGCGGTTTAAGCTGCATTCGCCGGAGTGGGAGACGCTGGTGGAGTGGGTGGCGCAGGGCGCGATGGGGCCGAAGGAGGACGACGTGCGGATCGAGCGCATCGAGGTCTTGCCACCGACGGTGCGGCTGAAGGCGGGGGAGGCGCGGCAGTTTGCGGTAAAGGCGCATTTTTCCGACGGGCACAGCGAGGACGTGACGCGCTATGCGAAATATACGGCGACGAATCAGGCGGTGGTGAATGTGGACGACCTCGGCAAAGTGACGGTGGTCGGCCACGGCGAGAGCGCGGTGACGGCGTGGTTTTTGCAGAAGATCACGTTCGCGACGGTGGAGTCGCCGTTTGAAAATGACGTGGCGCCGGAGGTGTTCACGGGTGCGCCTCGGCGGAACTGGATTGATGACCTCGTGCTGGAAAAATTGCGCGAGCTGAACATCCCGCCGTCGGTGCGCTGCACGGATGAGGAATTTTTGCGGCGTGTCTATCTCGACACGATCGGCGTGCTGCCGACTGCGAGCGAGGTGCGCGCGTTTATCGCGGATAAGGGAAACACGGGCACGGGCAAGCGCGACCGCGTGATCGAGCAGGTGCTGAAGCGGCCGGAGTTCACGGACTACTGGGCCTACAAGTGGAGCGACCTGCTGCTCGTGACGAAGCGCAAGCTGCCGATGGCGGCGGTGTGGGCGTATTACAAATGGATCCGCGACCAGGTGGCGACGAATACGCCGTGGGATCAGTTCGCGCGGCGTCTGCTGATGGCGCGAGGGAGCACGCTGGAGAATGGCGCGGCGAATTACTTCGTGATCACGCCCGACCCGCGCGACCTTTCGGAGAAGACTTCGGTGACTTTCCTCGGCATCTCGACGAATTGCGCGCGCTGCCACAATCACCCGATGGAGAAGTGGACGAACAACGACTACTACGGCTACGCTAATCTGTTCGCGCGGGTGCGGTTCAAAAATGGCACGGGCGGCAATGGCGACCGCATCGTGTTCGCCGCGGATGACGGCGACCTTGTGCAGCCGCTCACGGGCAAACCGCAGGTGCCGCGTCCGCTCGCCGGAAAGGCGCTCGCGCAGGATTTTTCCGGCGACCGTCGCGAGGCGCTCGTGGATTGGCTGACCGCCCCGGAGAATCCGTACTTCTCGCGCGCGATCACGAACCGCGTGTGGGCGAATTTCTTCGGCGTCGGACTGGTCGAGGCCGTGGACGACATCCGCGAGACGAATCCCGCGAGCAACGAGGCGCTCTTTTCCGCCGCGGCAAAATGGCTGCGCGACAACCGCTACGACCTGCGTGCGCTGATGCGGGAGATTTTGCAGAGCGAGACCTACCAGCGCAGCAGCGTGGCGCTCGCGGGGAACAAGGACGATGCGCGCTTTTACTCGCGCTACTATCCGAAGCGGCTCATGGCCGAGGTGCTGCACGATGCGGTGGCGCAGGTCACGCAGGTGCCGACGATTTTCAAGACGAAGGATCCGTATGTGAACGGTGACAAGAGTGTTCAGTTCCCTGCGGGCTGGCGCGCGGTGCAGTTGCCCGATGTGAACACGGACAGCTACTTCACGCGCGTCTTCGGCCGCCCGCTGCGCGAGCAGACGTGCGAGTGCGAACGCACCGAGGAGCCGAACGTGACGCAGGCTCTGCACATCGCAAATGGCGACACGCTGAATGCGAAGCTGCGCGATGCGACGAGTGTGGTGGGGAAGATCGCGGCATCGAAAAAGCCAGTCGAGCAATGGCTTGAGGATGCGTATCTCGCGGCGCTCGGGCGGTTGCCGTCTGCGGCGGAGAAGGCCGCAGTGTCACGCGCGCTGGCGGAGGCGAAGGACGATGCGCGTCCGGTGATGGAGGATGTCTTCTGGGCGCTGATGAGCAATCGGGAGTTTATCTTCAACCACTGAGAAAGCGCGGCGCGTTGCGAACTTTCCTTCAAAAATGACGGGACGCGAAGAAATGCGGGGGGTGATTCTGCTTGCCTTGGCGTTCAATGGGATGCTCGCCTTGGCGCATGGATACCCCTGACACACCGCCACCCGCAGAAAATCCGGACAAAAAGGCGCGTGCCACACGCGTCGCGGAGAAGGTTAAGAACATCATCATCATCATCGCGGTGCTCGTCGGGGTGATGATTTACTTCGGCCAAAAACTGATGATGGGGAAGCGCTACAAGGTGAGCGACAAGGAGTCTGTGAACTATTCGGAAAAGGCGACGGAGGAGGATGCAACGAAGCTCGGGGACATCTTAAAAGATACCGGCTACTTTGACGGCTCGAAGGAAGTGGACGTACTCCTGAAGAAGGGAGGCAAGGAAGGCACCGTGGTGTCCTTCGTCATCAGCGGGCTCGGGAAGGACGACACCATCGAAAGCGCATTCCGGCTGATGGGCGAGGGCATTGCCCAAAAGGGATTCGGAAAGCCGTTGACCATCCGTCTGAGCGACTCGCATTTGAACACTCTGAAGGACGTGAAACTGGAGTAAGTGAGCGGGTGATGCGGACACTCACGTCCGCATCCGCTACGACTACTTTCCTTCCCGAGCGAGTTCTTCAGCGCGGCGGTAGGTCGCGCGGAAATGATCGGCGAGTTCCTTCGCAAGGCGGACCTGCGCGATTTTTGGCGCGCCGCTGGCGACGGCGTCGCGGATGCGGGTGGAGACGGCGGCGTAGTCCACGGCGCTCACATCCTCGAATGCGGCGAGCGCCTCGGGCGGGAATTTTCCGGTGCGCTGTTTTGCATCGCAGAGGGCGGCCCATGCGGCGGTGAGTTCGCTGTGCGTGTCTATGCACATCACGCGGACGACGAATGCGATCGCGTTGAAATACGGCGCGGTGCGTTTGCCGACGTAGGTGAAGTGCTTCGCGGCCTCGTATGGCAGCACGTCGGGGTCGCTGCGCAGCGTGCGGAAATTTTCGCCGTAAAGTTCCGGAAGCATGGGCAGGCGGCGCAGTGAGCGCTGGCGCGGGCCGCCGGGTGTGCCGGCTTTCCAACCCCAGATTTTTTGTCCACCCTTGTCCTCGCCGCTCATCACGAACTCGATGAACTTTTTTCCAAGCTCCGGATGCGGCGCGCCACGCAGCAGCGCGATGGGATCGGTGCCGTATGAGGTGCCACCTTTTGCATCGGTGTAGCCGATGCGCGAGGAGCCGTCGGCGCGGCGGACGGTCTCGCTCTGGAAGCGTCCGTAGAAATCAATCGTCATGCCCGCGGCTGCTTCGCCAGCTTCCACATCGAGCGCGATTTTTGAGGAGGAATCGGTGAAGTAACGCGCGTTCGCGCCGATGCGTTGGAGCAGCCGCATCGCGCGGGCCCAGCCTTCGTGGGTGATGCGCGCCTCGTTCGCGCCGGATTCTGCGGCGACGATGTTCATCTGCTGCTGCACGAGCATTTCGAGGGCCTTGTTTGCGGAGCCGCTCTGGACGGGATTCGCGATGGCGAGCGAGCGGAAGTAGCGCGGGTCGGCGAGGTCGCCCCACTCGTGCGGCTCGGGGAGGCCTAGGCGCGCGAGCTGGTCGCGATTGTATGCGATGCCAAATGCGCCGAGCGTCGTGCCGAGCCAGCGGCCTTGCTCGTCGTAGTAAGGCTCGCCGCCGAGGACGGGCGGGATGGATTTTTCCACGCCGAAAATTTCCGGATGCGCGGCGATGTAGCCGCAGTCCACGAGCAGGCCGAGGGAGGCCATCTTGATGAAATCGAACGAGCCGCCGCCAAAGAACACGTCAATCTTCGCGCCGACATTTGAGGCGAGAAATGCGCGGCGCGCGGCCTGGCGCTGCGTGTCCGCCGCGGGCGAATCCGCGGGGATCGTGCGCGGGTCGAGGCAGCCTTCCTTTGCGTCGTTGTCCCATTTTTTTCCGAGCGCGCCTTTCCAGTGCGCCTCGAATGCCGCGCTGTATGCGCTGTTCAGATACAGTGTGCTCTCGCTGGTGCCGCCGGGCGTGAACCATTCCACGACGACGGTGCGGCCCGTCTTCGCGCGGTACCATTCGCGGAATGCCTCGCTGAATTCCGAGCGGATGGCCTCGTTGTGCGGCGTGATGACGGAGAGCGTGTCCTGGCCCTTGAGCATCGCCTCGTCGCCGCGCGGACGCATGAGGATGGGGCCGAGCACGACTGCGAGCAGCACGGCGAGCAGGGCGAGATTTTTGCCCATGCTACTCGGGGAGCACGATCACGTCGGCAGGATCGGCGCTGGCAAAAAGCGCGCTGTGATCATTGCCGAATGCGAAGCGTGGGTTGAGCTCGAAAATCTTCAGCATCCGTTCGCCCGCGGCGAAACGGTATTGCGCCATCTCGCCGAGATAGACGCGCTCGCGAATCGTGCCAGCGATGGAATTTTCCACTGGCACGGAAGTGTGCAGCCGCAGCGCCTCGGGACGGATGCTGAGGACGACGCGCTGGCCGCTCGCGGGCACCCAGCCGTGGGCGCTGCAGGCGAATTTGCCCAGTGCCGTTTCCACGACGGGCGAGGTGCCCGCGGACGTGACGGTGCCCTCGATGAAATTTGTCTCGCCCATGAAATCCGCCACGAAGCGCGTGGCCGGCTGGCGATAGACTTCCGCGGGCGCCCCGGACTGGCGGATGTGCCCGCCTTCCATCACCGCGATGCGATCGCCGACGCTCAGCGCCTCCTTTTGATCGTGCGTGACGTAGATCGCGGTGAGGCCGGCCTCCTTGCAGATGCGGCGGATTTCGCCGCGCATCTCGATGCGGAGTTTCGTGTCGAGATTCGAGAGCGGCTCATCGAGCAGCAGGCAGCGCGGGCGGATGACCATCGCGCGGGCGAGCGCCACGCGCTGCTGTTGGCCACCGGAGAGCTGGTTGATTTTTCGCGCGGCGTATTCGCCCATTTTCACGGAGTCGAGCGCGGCGCGGACGCGCTGATCGATTTCGGTGCGCGGCACCTTCCGCTCCTCGAGGCCGAACGCCACATTCTGCGCGACCGTCATGTGCGGCCATAGCGCGTAGCTCTGGAACATCATGCCCGTGTTGCGCCGATGCGGTGGCAGCGAGGTCACATCCTCGTCGCCGAAGAAAATCTTCCCGGCATCCGGCGGATAGAAGCCCGCGATGCTGCGCAGGAGCGTCGTCTTTCCGCAACCGCTCGGGCCGAGGAGGAAAAAAATCTCGCCGCGGCCGATGGTGAGGTTCAGCGAATGCAGCGCGGTGCTGTCGCCGAAACGCTTGGTGAGATTTTCGATGCGGATGGAAATCACGAGGGAGGGCGTGCTTCTAAGCGGGCGGATCGGAAATGGCAAACGCGCTCGGCGGGCGGTGTGCTGATCGGCTTTCCTCGTTGAACGTTGAGCGTTAAGCGTTGGACGTTAAACGTTGAGCCCGCCGCAGGCGCCGCTTGAATTTTGAACGGCGTTCAGAATCCGCGACGCCGCTGCGCGGGGCCGAGCGTTCAACATTTAACGTGTAACATCCAACGTCAAAGTGGCCGCTCGCGATGCTCCCCGGCACCCGCTTTTTCCTCTGAAAACCCGGCGAGGCCGATGAAATCAGGGGTTTGCGTCATTTTTCCCTAGCAAGGGAGGCAATCTGTCAGGTATCTACCTTGGCAGATGATTCGCCGTGAATATCTCATCGTCGGTGCTGGCGCTGCCGCGGTGGCAGCGTGTGAAGTGATTCGCTCGATCGACAAGCGTCGGAGCATCATGCTGATCAGCGCCGAACCCCACCCCGGAGTGACACGCCCGGACCTGCTGCCCGGACTGCTCGGCGCGAAGGCGTCGCCAGTCGAGAAACTGCTCGTGCGGGACGCGGCGTGGTTTTCGCGGATGAAGGTGGACCTTCGGCTGAACACGCTCGTCACGCAGTTCAGCATCGAGCAGCGCGCGGCGGTGCTCGCGACCGGGCAGGCGGTGAAATTTGAAAAGGCGCTGCTCGCGACCGGCAGCCGCGCGCGGCGTCCAGCGGTGGCGGGCGCGACTCTCGGCAACGTCTTCTACCTCCGCAGCGCGCGCGATCTCTCGGGGCTGCGCGAAGTCGTGGAGACGGAGAAAAATGTCGCCGTCGTGGGCGGCGGATTCGTCGCGGTGGAGACGGCGGTGCTACTGCGTAAGCTGAAGATGAACGTCACGCTCATCACGCGCTCCGCCGCGCTGTGGACGCGCTTCCTCGATCTCGAGACGGCAAACTGGCTGACGAATTATCTCAACAGCCACGGGGTGAAAGTCATGGTGAACGAGCACCTGAACGGTTTCGAAGGCCGCACCGTTCTCCAGCGCGTGCAGACGAAGAGCGGGAACCGGATTGACACCACTGTCGCCGTCGTCGCGATGGGCTCGGAGCCAAATCTGCAGCTCGTCTCCGCATCGCCGCTCTGGTCGCAGAACGGCTGCCCCGTCACCGAGCGCCTCGAGAGCGACGAACTGGGGATTTTTGCCGCAGGCGACATCGCGCTCTACCCGAACCCCGTGATGGGCGGAATGCGCCGCGAGGAACACTGGGACGCCGCGCTCGCGATGGGGCGCGCCGCCGGCTACAACATGGCCGCGAAGAAGATGGTGAACTTCACCTACATCCCGTGGCACCAGAGCCGGGTGTTCGATTTGGAATTCGATTTCGTCGGCGACTTCACGCGTCCGCCCACGCGCGTCGAACTCGAAGGCGACCGCGAGAAGAAGCGGAAGTTCACGCTGAAATGCTACCAGCTCAACAAGCTCACCGGCGTGGTCTTTTGCAACGAGGACGAGAAGAAGGTGAAGGCGGTGCGCGCGGACTTTGGGAAGATGACGAAGTAGCTGCGGCGCGAGCGTGGTATCCGCGTTGGAGGCGAATTGAACTGAGGGCCAAAGGCCCGCATCCATGCCAGCCTGGGGCAACGCCGCAGGTTGCAGACGTGAAAAGAGCAGAGGGCTGAAAGCCCGTCCCATCGCTCACGCGATCCGGGCATGGAACGGGCTTTCAGCCCTCCGTCCATTTTTCCCAACGCCCTGGGGCGTTGCCCCAGGCTGGTATGGGTTGCGCCTTCGGCGCACAGGCCTGGCCTGAGTTCCGGTGCACCCTCTTACAGCGCCTCGATCTTCAGCGCTTTCAAGCAGAGTTCCGCGCCTTTGCCGAGCAGGTGGAATGACGGCGACACGCGGCGACGGTGGCGCGGGTCTTCGATGTCGAATTCCACCTTGCCGTCCACGCTCACCGTGAGGCGTTTGCCTTTGCGGACGACTTCGAGTGTGTGCCACTGGTCGTCGCCGAGCGCGCGGCTGCCGGCCGTGATGGCTGCATCCGCCGCGGCGCGGTAGTCCAAGAGCGCAATCGCGGACGGGCCGCCGAAGCTGAGCGTGATGCCGTGGAAGCCCGACGCGTCGGACTCGCCGCAGAGCACGATTTCCGCCGCCGCCTTTTCGCCGCGGATGCGGATCTGCGCGGTGAGCTTGTATTCGCCCGAGACCATCTCGCTTGTGAGCGCGACGGGCACGGGCGCGCCGCCGGTGCCGATGATTTCGCCATTCGCCGCGCGCCACACCTCGGTGTGTGTCCTGCCGGTGTCGGCGATCCAGTTATGCAGATCGCTGCCGTTAAAAAAGTCGTTCGCATTTACCGCGGTGACGAGCATGGGCACCTGCTGTTTCTGCCGCAGGTAGAGGAAAAGATCGCGCACATCGGGCTCGTGCAGCGGCGTGAGCAGGCCCTCGGGCATCATGCTCAGCGGGCTCAGTTCGGTGGATGCGACATCCGCGCGCTGCACGGTGACGGTGCCGCCGAGCGTCTTCAGCGAGATGGCGCGGTCCGTATCTTCCGTGACGATGCCCGCGACGATCTGCCCGTCCTTCGTCTTCACAAAGGTCTGTTGGTAGTCCTTCCCGATGATTGCGTTTGGATCGAGGATGTTCGCCAGCAGGTATTCGAGATCCTCGAATGATCCCGGCAGCTCCGGGCCGATTTTTCCGCCCGCGCCGAAGAGCGTGTGGCACGCCGCGCACGTCTGCGCGAAAAGCGCGCGCCCGTGCTGCGCGTCGGCGCGGAGCACGAGGTCGGTCGTCACAAACTCGCGGTATTTTGCGATGAGCTTTTGCTTGTCCTCATTCGGCGCATTCACCGCGCCGAAGTGTTTCGCGAGCCATGCGTCGAGGGTCGGATCCTTCAGGCCCTGGATCTGCCGCGCGAGCGGCGCGGTGATTTCGGCACGCGCGATTTCCCCGTGCTCGATTGCTGTTGTTAAAAGTTTAGCACCCGCGGGACGGGCGGTCATCACCTGCATCGCCGCGCGTCGCTCCGCGCTGTTGAGTCGCGGGAATGCGTCCACCGCCGCCTGTGCGACGCGCGGGTCGTCGTAGCCGGTGAGTCCGCGCAGCGCCGGTTCGCGCAGCGGGCCGGGTTGCTCGACCAGCGCGAGGAGCGCATTGAGTGAAGCCGCGTCGCGCTGCGCCACGAGTGCGTCGAGCGCCTGCCTCCGTGCTTCGAGCGGGGCATTTGCGTCGGCGAGCTTCTTGCGCATCTCATCGAGCGCGCCGCCGCCTCCGAAGATCACCGCGAGCGCCTGCGCATGCTCGCGCACATTCGCATCGGGGCTGTTCTTCAGCTTCGGATAGATCTCCGTCCAGCCTTTCGGCTCCGCGATTCCGCGCTGCCCTTGCAGCGAGTCGCGCATGCCCTTGAGGATGCTCGCCTGCGCCGTGGGCACGGAGATTTTCCCGAGCACGGAAACGAGACGATCAAGGTTCGGATTTTCCTGCGCACTGGCTGTGACGGCGAGGCCGAGGGCGATGAGAACGGAGAGCGTGCGTTTCATTTTCCTGCGGCGATCCGGCGCGTGATGAACTCCTGCACCTTCGGAATCTGGCAGCTTGCGAGGAGTTCGGCTGCCTTTGAGGTGTCGGCGGCGACGGCGGGCTCGGCGGCGTACCAGAGCATGAGCGGGAGATTCTGATCGGACGCGTCCTCGGCGTGCGAGGCGAGCGCGGTGAGGATGGGCCAGCGGTTGGCTATCGCGATGCGCTGCGTGGCGCTCGCGATACGCAGGCGGACGTGCGCGCTCTTGTCGTCCTTTGCCAAGCGGGCAAATTCCGCAAGTGCTGTCGCGCTTGGCTTTTTGCCTTCGCACAGCAAGGTGACGGCCCAGCCGCGCACCCATTCGCTCTCGGCCTTCAGCGCCTTCAGCAAATTCGTTTCCGACAATGTGCCGCCGCAGTGCAGAGCCCAAAGCGCGCGGAGTTGTCGCGTGTCGTCCGCATTTTCGAAAAGGATTTTCTCAAGTGCGGCGGTGCCCTCGGGTTTCAGCCCGCGCTCCTGCAGGATGCGCCGCGCGTGGCGCACGTACCAGTCGTTGGCGTGGAGTTGATATTGCACGAGTTCGGCCTCGCTCGCTTTCGCAAGGTCCACCTGCACGGGCTTCACGGAGTCCATCGTGACTTTGTAGATGCGCCCGTTCGTGCGGTCGGTGAACTCGCGCTGCTGATGGCACGGCACCTTGTCGTACCAGTCGTTGATGAACACCGAGCCGTCCGGCCCGTACTGCGGCGAGAGGCCGCGAAACCACTTGTCGCCGCTGTCGATGAAGTCGCCGTTGCGCTCCGTCTTGTAGCCCGAGCCTGCGCGCACGGTGCGCTCGTTGCGCTGCTTGTTCATGTGGATGTCGTGGAAGAAGAGCGTGTCGCGCCACTCCTTCGGGAAGAGGTCGCCGAGATAGACCATCATGCCGCAATACGCCGCCTTCTCGTAGCGGCCCCACGCGATCGTCTTGATGTCGTCGTAAGTGTTCGCATCCGCGTGCTGCCCGCCCTGGCGTGCGTAGCGCGCGCCTTGGAATGCATGCCACATGTGCGGGATTACGCACGCGGCGAAGAACGCCTCGCCGTGATCATTCCAGTCGAGCCCCCACTGGTTGCTGCCGCCCTCAGCCCAGCGCTCGAAGATTTTCTTCGTCGGATGAAAGCGCCACACAGCCGCGTTGATCACCGTACGTTCGTTCTTCGGCGTGCCAGGCTTGCCGACGAGGCTGTGCGTGAACACCCCATGCGTGCCGTACAGCCAGCCGTCCGGGCCCCACATGAAATCATTCAGCGTCTCGTGCGTGTCCTCGTTTCCCCAGCCATCGAGCACCACCTCGGGTTCGCCGATGAATTTGTCCTCGCCATTTTTCACGGGGAAAAAAAGCAGGTTCGGCGGGGCACCGACCCACACGCCGCCGTGGCCGATGGCGATGCCGCTGGCGAAGGTGAGCTTGTCGTAGAAGACCGTGCGCTTGTCGGCCTTTCCGTCGCCGTCGGTGTCCTCGAAGATGATGATGCTGTCCTGCGGTTTGCCGGGGCACACGGGGTAGTTCGTGTTCGTCACGACCCAAAGCCGCCCGCGATCATCCTGCGCGTAGGCGATGGGCTGCACGATGTCCGGTTCGCCTGTCACCACCTGCACCTTGAATCCCGGCGGCAGTTTGAATGCCTTCGCGGTCTCCTCCGGCGTGAGCGATGGTGCAGTGGCCACGGGGCGGCCTTTGTCTTCGAGCGGCGATGCCGCGAAGACTGCGGTCGCAAGGAAGGCGATGGGGAGGAAACGGGGGATGAGGTTCATGACTTTTTGAAATCGGAGATGTGAATAACAACAACCGCTCACACAGCCAAACTCATCTGACATCTTTTGTGAGAAATCGGACGCCCATGCACGCCTTCCGCAAACGCAGAGGCCTCGCGGCGCGGCGCGTCGTCCGTGGCTCGACACGCGTAGTGATCCCCGCCAATGCTGCGTGCATGAAATGTCTCCCCGTTCTTTTCGCCTCCGCATTTTTGCTTCTTGTTTCTGTCGCCGTGTCATCCGCTGCCGATGCCATTGCCGCAACGGGCGGGGACGGGCGTGTGCTGAACCTCGGCTTTGAGGACGGCACGTTGCGTGACTGGACGGCGACGGGGGAGGCGTTCGCCAAGCAGCCGGTGAAGGGGGAGATCGATCAGAAGCGACCGTTCGGTGCTGGCAAGACTGCGAATCGCAAGGGTGAATTTTGGATCGGGGGTTACGAGATTTTGCGCGATGAGCCGAAGGGCACGCTCACGTCGGTGGCGTTCAAAGTCGGGCAACCGTGGGGAAGTTTTCTGATCGGTGGCGGGTCGCTGCCGGGGACGCGTGTGGAGATCGTGACGAAGGACGACGGCAAGGTGATTCACACCGCGCGCGGCCACAACGACGAGATCATGGGCCGCTCGGTCGTGGATCTCCGCAAGCTGCAAGGGCGCGAGATTTTCATCCGGATCGTGGACGAGGAGACGGTGGGGTGGGGGCATGTGAACTTCGATGACTTCATCTTCCACGCGGAGGAGCCGAAGTTCGCCGCGTCCGAGGTGGCGAAGACTGCGCCGGTGAACAAAGGTGATCCGAATTTGAAACCCGACACGATCGAGTTTGCCGGGCTGCCGGCGGAAAAAGCCGCGCAGGTCGCGACGGTGCCGGCGGGGTATGAGCTGAAGGTCTTCGCCGCCGAACCGGACATCATCAATCCCATCGCGTTCTGCATGGACGACCGCGCGCGCGTGTGGGTCGTCGAGGGGATGACGTATCCGCAGCGCGCGAAGACCGAGCCGGGCGCGCCGGAGTGGCTGGGTGGGAAGGACCGCATCCTCGTCTTCGAGGACACGGACGGCGACGGGCATTTCGACAAGCGCACCGTCTTCATGGAGGGGCTGAATCTCGTGAGCGGCATCGAGGTCGGCTTCGGCGGAGTCTTCGTCGGCGCGGCGCCGAATCTCATCTTCATCCCCGTGGAAAATTGGGACGACCCGAAGCCGGGCAAGGTCGAGGTGCTGCTCGACGGCTGGGGCTACCAGGACACGCACGAGACGCTGAACACCTTCCACTGGGGACCGGACGGCTGGCTCTACGGCTGCCACGGTGTCTTCACGAAGAGCCTCGTCGGCAAGCCCGGCACGGCGGAAAAGGATCGCACGCCGCTGAATGCCGGCGTGTGGCGATACCAGCCGCAGCGGAAGGAATTCGAGATCTTCGCACACGGCACGAGCAATCCGTGGGGGATTGATTGGAATGCGGACGGCGATCTCTTTGCCGAGGCGTGCGTGATTCCGCACCTCTTCCACATCATCCAGGGCGCGCGCTACCAGCGGCAGGCCGGGCAGCATTTCGATCCGCACACCTACGACGACATCAAGACCATCGCCGACCACCGCCATTTCCTCGGTGCCACGCCGCACGCGGGCAACGGCAAGAGCGACGCGGCGGGCGGCGGCCACGCGCACGCGGGCCTGTGCATCCCGCAGCACCCGAGCTGGCCCGACGGCATCCGCGGCAATGTGCTCATGAACAACATCCACGGCGCGCGCATCAACATGGACGTGCTGGAGCGCCAGGGCAGCGGCTACGTCGCGCACCACGGCGCGGACTTCATCAATTTCCACGACAAGGCGAGCCAGATCGTGGACATCCGCGAAGGCCCCGACGGCACGCTGTGGATGATTGACTGGTATGACCTGAACCAATGCCACAACAACCGGCGCGAGGTGCATGATTACACGACGGGGCGCATTTTCCGGCTGGGGCGGAAGGGGCAGATCGTCAAAGCGGTGGATCTGGCGAAAAAGGACAATGAAGATTTGGCGGAGGCCGCGGGCAACGGAGAAGACGTCTGGGTATCAAAGCACGCTGTTCGCATTCTTCAGGAGCGCGCTGTGTCTGTGTCCCAGGTGAAAAAATTGTCCTATCTGCTCGCTATGCCTAGGGAGGATACTGAAGTTCATCCCGTAAGCCCTGAAGCAATCTCAAATGGCGTGCGCAATGCCGCTCTCCTTCACAGTCTGAACGAGGCTGACAAAGGCTTTCTTGAAAAACTTCAAAAGCTCCCTGCAAAGTGGCGTGAGGTCGCGCCTCCGGCAATTATTGGAGAGATGATTCGGAATGCGTGTGCAGGAGCCAAAGTCAATGACACCCTCGGTGAGGTGCTTCTGAAACTGGGAAAGGAACACCCTTCCCCCATCGTCCGCCTCGCGCTCGCGAGCGCGTGCCAGCGGCTCACGGTCGAGCAGCGCAAGCCCATCGTCCTCGCGCTGCTCGCGCACGAGGAGGACAAGGACGACCCGAATCTCCCGCTGATGGATTGGTATGCCGCCGAGCCCATCGTCGCCGCCGACCCCGCCTGGGCCGCCGAGGCGCTCGCCGCGTGCAAGATTCCGAAGGTCTCCGAGTTTATTGCGCGGCGTTTGTCTGAGAAGTGAGCGCAGCGTGCTCTGGGGCAGTGATTGGTGATTGGTGACTGGTGACTGGTGGATGCGCGCTGGCCGCAACCAGTCACCATTCACAAGTCACCAGTCACTGCCTCTGTGCTCCGATGGCGGTGAGCCATCGCTTTGCTCGGCCACCCGCGCGGCTTGCGCTTTACGTTTCCGTTTGCATTGTCGCGCGATGCGCATCTTCCCCTTGGTCCTCGCCGTGTTGACGTCGGCATTCGCCGTCGCGGCGGAGAAGCCGAACATCGTCTTCATTCTCGCGGACGATCTGGGCATCGGCGATGTGAAGTGCTTCAATCCCGACGGAAAAATCGCGACGCCGAACATGGACAGGCTCGCCGCGTTCGGGATGAAATTTACGGATGCGCACACGCCTTCCGCCGTCTGCACGCCGACGCGCTACGGCGTGATCACGGGGCGCTACAACTGGCGCACGAAGCTCCAGAGCGGCGTGCTCGGCGGGCTGAGCCCGCGGCTGATCGAGGAGGGGCGGTTCACCGTGGCGCAGATGCTGAAGGACGAGGGCTACGCGACGGCGTGCGTGGGCAAGTGGCATCTCGGGATGGATTGGGCGAGGCACGAGGGGAAGGCGGTCGAGGAACTGAACATCGAGAAGCCGGATCAAGTGTGGAGCGTGGACTTCACGAAGCCGATCGCGAACGGGCCGAATGCCGTGGGGTTCGACTATTACTTCGGCATCGCGGCGTCGCTGGACATGGTGCCGTACACGTTCATCGAAAATAATCATGTGACGAAGGTGCCGACGAAGGAGGTCGCATTCCCGATGATGACGGATCGCGAGAATGGCGGCATGACGCGGAAGGGGCCGGCGGCGGAGGGATTTGAGGCGACGGATGTGCTGCCGACGCTCGCGGGCGTGGCGTCGGGCTGGATCGGGACGCAGGCAAAACAGAAGCGCCCATTTTTCCTCTACCTCCCGCTGAACGCGCCGCACACGCCCATCAATCCGCTGCCGGAATGGAAGGGCAAGAGCGGGCTGAATGCGTACGGCGATTTCGTGATGCAGGTGGATGCGGCGCTCGGCACCGTGCTCGCGGCGCTCGATGAGGCGGGCGTGGCGAGGGACACGGTGGTCATCCTCACGAGCGACAACGGGTGCTCGCCGGAGGCGAAATTCGACGAGCTGCGCGCGAAGGGGCACGACCCGAGCGCGGGCTTCCGCGGGCACAAGGCGGACATTTTCGAGGGCGGGCACCGCGTGCCGTTCATCGTGAGCTGGCCGGGAAAAGTGAAGCCCGGCACGAGCAGTGCGGATATCGTGTGCCTCACGGATTTCATGGCGACCGCGGCGGAGATTGTGGGCGCGAAAATTCCGGCGAATGCGGCGGAGGACAGCATCAGCTTCCTGCCCGCGCTGCTCGGTAAGGACGGGCCGAAACGCACGGCGCTGGTGTCGCATTCGATCAATGGGTCTTTCGCAATCCGCGTGGGAAACATGAAGCTCGCCCTCTGCTCCGGCAGCGGCGGGTGGAGCGCGCCGAAGCCCGGCACGCCCGCGGAAAATGGCCTGCCGCAGGATCAGCTCTACGACCTTGCGGCGGATCGCGCGGAGTCAAAAAATCTTGCTGGCAAAAAAACGGAGGACGTGAAGCGTCTCGCAGCAATGCTCGACAAATTCATCGCCGACGGTCGCAGCACGCCCGGCGCACCGCAGAAGAACGCGGTGGAAATCCGTGTGCGGAAGGAGCCGATGGGCGGGGGGAAGACGCAGCGCTGAGGCCGGTTGCGACGGAGCATCGGCTTCCAGCCGGTGCGGTCGGCGGTCTCCTGCCTGCCGAGCGGAAGCCTGCAGGCAGGATGCCCGCGGGCCGCACAGCCATGATGGCTGTGTTCCCGCTCCGCCGGAAGAACTGCGCGGGCAGTCATCCTTCGCGAAAAAGGCCGGGCAGGGGCGCATCGATCGCTTGACGCATGTAAATTCTCCCGCTAACTTCCCCAAACACAACGCAGACCCGGTCACTCGAAAGTGGGTTCACAGCCCACTTTTTTTGTTCCCGGTATGCAGCCATTTCTAACACTTCCATGAACGCCGAATTTATCGCGATGATCGAGTACCTCGAGAAGGAGAAGGGCATCAAGCGGGATGTCCTCATCGAGGCTGTACAGAGCGCGCTCCTGAGCGCCGCCAAGAAGTCGGTCGAGGCCGGCAGAAATCTGGAAGTCGTGATGGATCCGAAGACGGGCGAGATCAAGGCCCGCGCGCAGCTCATCGCCGTGGAAAAGGTGAACAACAGGCACGACGAGATCGCGCTTTCCAAGGCGAAGGCCGTGAAGGCGGATGCGAAATTGGGCGACGAAATCTGGGTGGATGTGACGCCGAAGGATCTCGGGCGCATCGGCGCGCAGACGGCGCGGCAGGCCATCATGCAGCGCATCCGGCAGGCGGAGAAGCAGATGATTTACGATGAGTTCCGCGACCGCGCGGGCGAGATCGTGTCGGGCATCGTGCGGCGTTTCGAGCGGCAGGATGTGATGATTGACCTCGGGAAATTCGAGGCCGTGATGCCGAACCGCGAGCGAGTGCAGACGGAGGATTACGCAATCGGCGACCGCGTGCGCGCGTATGTCGTCGCGGTCGAGAATACGGCCCGCGGCCCGGAGATCGTGCTCTCGCGCAGCCATCCGAATTTCGTCCGGCGTCTTTTTGAAACCGAAGTCGCCGAGATCGGCGATCGCACGGTGGAGATCAAGGCCATCGCCCGCGAGGCGGGGCACCGCACGAAGGTCGCGGTGTTCAGCGCAAACGAGAAGGTGGATCCGGTCGGCGCGTGCGTCGGCATGAAGGGTGCGCGCGTGAAGAACATCGTCCGCGAGCTGAACAACGAGAAGGTGGACATCATCCGCTGGTCTTCCGACGTGAAGGAACTCGTGATGGAGGCGCTGAAGCCCGCGAGGCTCAAGAGCGTGACTTTGAACGAAGCGAAGAAGTGCGTTGAGGTCCGCGTGGACAACGACCAGCTCTCGCTCGCCATCGGCAAACGCGGGCAGAACGCGCGCCTCACCGCGCGGCTTTGCGGCTGGGAGATCAACATCGCGGAGGACACTTCCGCGAAGGATGCCTTCGTCGCGAGCGTCTCCGGTGCGGCAAAGCAGATCATGGACGCCCTCGGCATCACCGAGGAAATCGCGCAGAAACTCGTGGCCGTTGGCATGAACGCCGTCGAACTGATCACAGATGTCTCGGCGCAGGACGTCGTGGATGCAACCGGGATTGACCTCGCGGCCGCCGAGGAAATTGTCAACAAGGCCAAGAGTGCAACCGTGGCTTCACAATAGGTGAAGCCATGAATACCAAGGAATACATTTCGATTCATGCCGACCAAGAGCAAGAGCACAGGAGCCCGAGCGGGCGACAAGCCCGTCAAGTCGCTCCTCAAACCAATCACGGGTAAGAAGCCCGCCGAGCCTGCCGCAGCAGAGGAAAAGAAGCCGGCGAAAAAGGCTGCCGACGAGAAGGAGAAGACCGGGAAACCAGTCTCGAAGCGCGGGCCGAAGGCGGGCGAGGAGCCGGTTGTGGAAAAGCCGAAGGAGACGCTCTCCCTGATTGACGACGACAAGCCGAAGGTGTCGCGCATCCGCAGGGTGGCGTCGCTCACGAATCCCGTGCTGCCGAGCATCTCGCGCATCGTGGCCCAGGAGCCTGCGCCGGCACCCGAGCCCGCAGCGGTCGCGCCGGCGTCCGCTCCCGTCGCCGAACCGTCGGCCGTCGAGGTCTCTGCGAGCGGCGAAAAGCTCATCCATCTCAAGCCGCCTTTCACCGTGAAGGATCTCGCTGCGGCGATCAATCAGAAGCCGTTCGTGCTGATCAAGAACCTGATGGATATCGGGGTCTTCGCGAACCAGAACCAGAACCTCGAAGCCGACGTCGCGACGAAGATTTGCGAGCTGCATGGGTTCAAGTTTGAGAAGGATCGCCGGGAAAAGGGTGCGGGCGTCCACAAGCAGGAGACAAAGATCGTCGCGCCCCCGGCGCCGAAGCCCGAGGAGGTCACGGAGGAGGAAGCGCCCGACGTGCTCAAAGCCCGCCCGCCCGTGGTTACTTTCATGGGCCACGTGGATCACGGCAAGACGACGCTCATGGACACGATCCGCAAGGCGCGCGTTGCCGCGGGCGAGGCTGGCGGCATCACGCAGCACATCGGCGCGTATGCCGTGAAGCACAAGACGAAGGACGGCAAGGAGCACTCCATCACTTTCCTCGACACGCCCGGCCACGCCGCGTTCACCGCCATGCGTTCGCGCGGCGCGACTGTGACGGACATCGTCGTGCTCGTCGTGGACGCGAGCGACGGCATCATGCCGCAAACGCTCGAAGCGCTCAGCCATGCGCGCGCGGCGAAAGTGAAAATCATCGTGGCCATCACGAAGATCGATCTGCCAGGCGCGAACATTGATCGGGTGAAGGGACAGCTCCAGGAAAAGGGGCTCCAGCCCGAGGATTGGGGCGGCGAGACAATCGTGTGCCCCGTTTCGGCAGTGAAAAACCAGGGCATCGAACACCTGCTGGAAATGATTTTGCTCGAGGCGGAAGTCCTCGAACTCAAGGCAAACTCGAAGGTGCCCGCGCGTGCGTCCGTCATCGAGGCGCAGGTCGAGCAGGGCCGCGGCCCGACGGCGACCGTCATCGTGAAAATGGGCACGCTGAAAATCGGCCAGGCATTCATCTGCGGCGATTTCTCGGGCAAGGTGAAGGGGCTCGTGAGCGAGACCGGCGCAAACATGAAGGAAGCCGGCCCCTCGACTCCCGCGAAAGTGATCGGCTTCTCCGGAATGCCGAACGCCGGCGACGAACTCATCGTGATGGAAAACGAGCGCAGCGCGCAGCAGCTCAGCACCGAGCGGCTCGAAGCCAAGCGCCTCGGCAAGCTCACGCAGCCGCGGCGCGCCACGCTGGAGAATATTTTCGAGACCATCAAGCAGGGCCAGAAGCCCGTGCTGAACCTCATCCTCAAGGGCGACGTGCAGGGATCGCTCGAGGCCATCACCACCTCCGTCAAGCAGATCGAGAGCAGGAAGGTGGACCTCAACATCGTCCATTCCGCGGTCGGTCCCGTGTCCGAGAACGACGTGCTCCTCGCCGCGGCGAGCAGCGCCGTCGTCGTCGGCTTCGGTGTGAAGGTGGAGAACAACGCCGCCGCTGCCGGGAAAAAGGAGGGCGTCCAGATCAAGCTCTTCTCAATCATCTACGAGCTGATCGATCAGGTGAAGGAAGCGATGGCCGGCCTGCTCGACCCGGAGAACCGCGAACAGGTCATCGGTCACGCGCAGGTGAAGCAGGTCTTCGAGCTCACCAAGGGCATCGTCGCAGGCTGCTACGTCAGCGACGGGCGCATCCAGCGCACGGGCCGCGCGCGCGTCATCCGCAACCGCCAGACGATGTACGACGGCGGCATCGCGACGCTGAAGCGTTTCCAGGACGACGTGAAGGATGTGCGCAGCGGAGTCGAATGCGGCATCAAGCTCGGCGACTACACGGAGTACGAGGTGGGCGACATCATCGAGTGCTACCTGCTCGAAAAAGTGGCGCAGTCGCTGTGAGCGGGCAGTTGAGAGTTGAAAGTTGAGAGTCGAGAGGCGCGTCGCGTTTCTTCCTCTCAACTCTCAACACTCGACTCTCAACTTTCCCATGAAGAACCGTCTCGACCGAGTCAACGAATCCATCAAGCGCGAGCTTGGCGCGCTCGTGCGCCGCGAGATCGCGTTTCAGGCAAAGCTCGTGACGCTGAAGGAAGTGGACATCACGCCCGACCTCAAGAGCGCGCACGTGTACGTCGGCGTCATCGGCACGCCCGATGAGCAGCACGCCGCGCTGGCGCAGCTCCACGACGCGCGGCTGAAACTGCAGCGCGAACTCAGCCGCCGCATTATTTTGAAATTCACGCCGCACCTGCATTTCAAGCTCGACGAGACCGGCGAGCGCGGGGATCGCATCCTGCAGATCCTCGACGATCTCCACCTCCCGCCCGAGCCGCCAGCGCCGCCTTCCACGGAAAATGCCCGCTGATTCGACACTCACGGAAATTGCGGATGTGATTCGTGCGAAGCAGCGCTTCGTCGTCATCTCACACATCCGCCCCGACGGCGACGCGCTCGGATGCACGATCGCGATGGGCCTCTGCCTGCGCGCACTCGGCAAGGACGTGCAAATGTGGAACGACGACGGCTGCGTCGAGCGCTTCCATTTTTTGCCGGGATCAAACCTCGTCACGCCGCCGCCCGCGGAGCCGCAGGAATTCGACGTGGCCATCATGCTCGACACCGCCGTGAAGGAACGTGGCGGACGCAGCATGAAGGCCGTGAAGCACGCGGATGCGTGGATCAATCTCGATCACCACGTCTCGAATCCGCGCTACGCGGATCTGAATTTCATAGACACGACTTCGCCCGCGACCGGGCAAATCTTGTTCGAGCTTTTCCGCGCCGGAAACCTGCCGCTCACCTACGAAATGGCGGACAATCTTTTCGTCGCCATCAGCACGGACACCGGCAGCTTCCAATACTCGAACACCACGGCGCGCACTTACGAGATCGGCGCGGAACTCGTGCGGCTCGGCGTGAATGTCGGCGAGATCTCTCAGCGCACGTACGAGAGCCATCCGCGCCGCCGCATCGAGCTGCTCAAGGCGATGCTGAATGTGCTGCATTTCAGCAGCGGCGACCGCGTCGCAAGCTTCGCACTGCCGCTCTCGACTGTGCGCGAACTCGGCACGAAGCCCGACGACACCGAGGGCCTGATCGATCACATCCGCGCAATCGAAGGCGTCATCGTCGCCGCATTTTTCGAGGAACTCGAGGGCGGCCTCGTCCGTGGCTCGCTTCGCTCGAAGCCTGGCGGCGTGGATGTCTGCGAAGTTGCCGCGCAGTTTGGCGGCGGCGGGCACAAGCTCGCTGCCGGACTTCGCACACGCGGCACGCTCACCGAGGTGCAGGAAAAAATTCTAAAAGCCATCCATGACAAACTCCCGCGAAATTGACGGTGTGCTGCTGGTGGACAAGGCCGGCGGGATGACCTCGCACGACATTGTCGCCATCGCCCGCCGCACGCTCGGCACCAAGAAAATCGGCCACTGCGGCACGCTCGATCCGCTCGCCACCGGACTGCTCATCCTCACGCTCGGACGCGGGACGAAAATCCAGGATCTCCTCATGGCCGAGGACAAGGAATACGTCGGCACGATGAAGCTCGGCGAGAACACCGACAGCCAAGACGCCGACGGACAGATCACCGAGACAAGGCCCGTGCCGGAACTTTCGCGCGAACAAATCGAGGCCTCGTTTGCAAAATTCAAAGGTGATTTTTACCAGATGCCGCCCATGGTCTCCGCGATCAAGAAGGACGGCGTGCCGCTCTACAAACTCGCGCGCCAAGGCAAGACCGTCGAGCGCGAGCCGCGCTTCGTCCACGTCTATGCGCAGGAGCTTCTCGGCGTCCGTATGCCCGAGATTGATTTCCGGGTCGTGTGCAGCAAAGGCTTCTACGTTCGCACCTACGCGTTCGACATCGGCCAGGATCTCGGCTGTGGCGCACACCTCAAGGCGCTCCGCCGGACGAAGAGCGGGAAATTTTCCGTGGATAATGCCGTGAGCGCCGACGTGCTGAAAAACGGCCCGCTCGACGCCGTGCTCGCCAAGGTGATGACGCTCCCGCAGGTCTCCATCCTGCGCGGCGCGTAGCCTGCAACTCCGTGCAGCGTGAGTGCGAGAGTCCTCCGATCGATTTCCGAACTCGCGGACATCGCGGGGCCTGTTGTCATCGCAGCCGGTGTCTTTGACGGCTTCCACCTCGGCCATCGCGCGGTGATCGACCGGACAATCGCGGGCGCACGCGCAGCGGGCGGCACGCCTGTCGTCGCGACTTTCGATCCGCATCCCGCCGCCGTGCTTCGCCCGCAGAGCGCGCCGCCGCTGCTCACATCCACGCGGCACAAGATCCGCCTGCTCGCCGACGCGGGAATCGCGCATGTCCTCGTGCTCGGATTCGATGCCGCGTTCGCCGCGCAGCCGCCGGAAATTTTCATCCAGGCACTCGCGGATGCCTGCCGCCCGCTTCGCGAAATCTGTGTCGGCGAAGACTGGGCATTCGGAAAGGACCGCGCGGGAAATCTTTCGCTCCTCACCGTGCTCGGAAAAAAACTCGGCTTCACCGCCACGGGCCACCTGCCTGTGATCGTGGATGGAAAAGCAGTGAGCAGCACTGCCATCCGCGCTGCTGTCGAGAGCGGCGCGCTCGCTGAGGCGGCGCGATTACTGGGGCGTGAGTTCAGCGTGCTCGGCACCGTCATCGAAGGCCGCAGGCTCGGGCGCACGCTTGGTTTTCCCACGGCGAACGTGCGTCCCGAGAGCGAGCAGCTCCCGCCGAATGGCGTGTATGCGGTGCGCGTTTTGGTCGATGGAAAATCGCACGCGGGAATCGCGAATGTCGGTGTTCGTCCGACCGTTTCAAACGAAGGCGTGCAGCGTCTGGTCGAGGTGCATCTGTTCGATTTCAGCGGCGACCTTTACGACTGCGACATCGAGGTGTTCTTCGGGCGGTTTGTCCGTCCCGAGCAGAAATTCCCGGACCTCGACGCACTGCGCGCACAAATCACGAGCGACGTGGCGAGCGTGCGCGCCACGTCTGCGTAGCGGGGACATTGAGAGTCGGAAACAGTCGCGTCGGACGTCTTTGAAAGAAGCGGTGGACACCGGCATCGGGCCGCAACTACATGCGGGATGAGCATCCGAAAATTTTTCTCCCGTATCGTCGCAATCGCCTGCTGCGTGCAGGCTGCCGGCTTCGCTGCGGAGTCCGCCGCGATCTGCCGCTACGACCAGCACCTCATGCCGACGCCGCTGACGGACAAGCCGGGACGGAAATACGCGCGCGACCGCTTCGTGGACATCCTGCACCTGAAGCTCAATGTGACGCCCGATTTTGCGAAGCGCACGGTGAGCGGTACGGCGACTCTGAGCTTCAAGCCAATTGCAAAACCACTTGCGAGGCTCGAACTCGATTCGGTCGGACTGACGATTGACGCGATCTCTGCGCAGGGGGCGACCATCGCGGAGCACGAGCTGACGAATGAAAAGCTGATCCTCATTTTCAAGGAGCCGATCGCGGCGGATGCCGAGGCGAGCGTGAGTATCACGTACCATGCGCAACCGAGGGTCGGCTTGCATTTCCGCACGCCGGAGATGGGCTGCAAGGCGGGCGACACGCAGGTGTGGAGCCAGGGCGAGGCGGAGCAGCATCACTTCTGGTTTCCGAGTTACGATTATCCGAATGAGCGCTTCACGAGCGAGGTGATCTGCCATGTGCCGGATGGGATGGAGGTGGTGTCGAACGGCTCGCTCATCGGCAGGGAGAAGGACGTGCACGGGCTGAATGCGTGGCACTGGAAGCAGGACAAGCCGCATGTGAATTACCTCGTGGCGATGGCCGCGGGATTTTTTCACAAGATCGAGGGCAAGTCCGGCGCGCTGCCACTCGCGGTGCTCGTGCCGCCGTCGGAAAAAGAGCAGGCGGAAAATGCGTTTCGCGACACCGCGAAGATCATCGGGTTTTTCCAGCGCGAGATCGGCGTGCCCTTTGCATGGGACAAATACTACCAGGTTTATTGCCTCGATTTCACCGCGGGCGGAATGGAGAACACGAGCTGCACGTTTCAGGCGGCGCGCCTGCTTTTTCAGAATGACACCGAGCAGCTCCGCTCGCTGCACTGGCTCGACGCGCACGAGACGGCGCACCAGTGGTTCGGCGATCTGGTGACGTGCCGCGACTGGTCGCACCTGTGGCTGAACGAAGGCTTTGCGTCGTACTACACCGCGCTCTACGAGGAGCAGCGCGACGGGCGCGATGCGATGCTGTTCCAGATGTGGAAAGAGGCGCAGGGCGTCTTCGCGGCGACGGACACAAAGCCGATCGTGTGGCGCGACTACCGCGACCCGATGGAGCAGTTCGGCTACCGCGTGTATCCGAAGGGCGCGTGGGTGCTGCACATGATCCGCAGCAGGCTCGGGCCGGAGCTGTACCGCAAGAGCATCCATGCGTATGTGGAGCGGCACCGGAACGGGATTGTGACGACGGATGATTTGCAGTCGGTGCTGGAGGAGCAGTCGGGGCTTTCGTTCGATCAATTTTTCGACCAGTGGCTGCACCACGGCGGAGTGCCGGAGCTGAAGGTGGACTATGCGTGGGACGCGGCGACGAAGCAGGCGAGGCTGAACGTGAAGCAGGTGCAGAAGCTGAGCCCCGAGGTGCCGCTGTTTAGGTGCGATCTTCCGGTGCGGTTTTTTGTGAAAGGGCAGGACAAGCCGTTTGATTTCAAAGTGAGCGCGGGCAAGGCCGAGGAAGATTTCTTTTTCCCGCTGCCCGGCACGCCGGAGCTGGTGCGCGTGGATCCGGACTACACGCTCCTCGCGAAGATCGAATTCCAGCCGCCGCCGGAGATGCTCAAGCGTCAGCTCGCGGGCGACGTCATCGGTCGCATGCTTGTCGTGCAGTCGCTCGGCAACAAGAAGGACGCAGCGAGCGCGGAGCAGCTCAAGCGGGTGCTGAATGCCGATGCTTTCCACGGCGTGCGCAGCGAGGCTGCGAAGGCGCTCAAGAAGATGAACACGAACGATGCGCGCACGGCACTGGTGCAGAGCCTCGTTCAGCCGGACGCGCGCGTGCGGCGCGAAGTCGTCGAGGCGCTCTCCGCATTTCCGAATCCCGAGGCGTGGCAGGCGCTCTGGCAGCAGTCGGCGCGGGAAAAGAATCCCGGCGTGCTTTCGGCGATCATCCGCACGTGGGGCGCGAGGGCGGGGGACGAGGAGGTGTCCGGGGCGCTCCGCAAATTTCTCGCGACGACGAGCTATCACAATGAAGTCGCCGCCGCCGCAATCGCCGCGCTTCGGGCGCAGGACGACGGCAGCGCCGTGCCTGTGATCCTGCGGGAGTTTGGCAGGATCGCGCAGGAATTCGACGCACGGGAGAAGGAGCAGGCATTCGAGGCGTTGGCATTTCTCGCGCGGGATGCGCGGCATCCGAGTCGCGACGAGGTGCTCGCGCTCCTCGCGCAGCAGCTCGGCCATGACGACGAAAAAATCCGCGCCGCCGCCGTGAAATCACTCGGCACGCTGCGCAATCCGAAGGCGCTCGCGCTGCTGCATCCGCTCATCGCCGTCGCGAAACCGTACAATGATCCCGTGCGCGCCGCCGTCGAGAAATCCATCCAGGTCCTCGAGGCCGAGCAGGCAAAGCCGCAGGAATTCAAGGACGTGTGGACGAAGATGCAGGAGCTTCAAAAGAAGACGGAGGAGTTGGAGAAGCAGCTTGAGAAACTCGGGAAAAAATCCACGCCGGAGAAACCCGCCGCGGAACCGCCCAAGCCTGCCGAACCGCCCAAGCCTGCCGAACCGCCCAAGCCTGCCGAACCGCCCAAGCCTGCCGAACCGCCCAAGCCTGCCGAACCGCCCAAGCCTGCCGAACCGAAACCCGCGTGCTGCTAAATCTTAGAGCGTCCCGCGCAGCACATCGGACGTCCACAGTCTTTCTGAATGCAAGTGGTGGCCGCGTGTATTTCGAGGGACGCGAAATACGGCAGGCGGGACGCCCGCGCTACCCGAGACACGCCGTCCTGTCCTCTGTCCGGCTATTTTTGCGAGATGGTATGGAACCTCAATTGCCATTCGTTTCCAACCGTCCGATCACGCTGCCTCGGACGTAATGCTAGACAAACTCCAGCGGCCCTGAGCAGTCCGCGATGAGGCGGTGTTTTGCGAGGAGCGTGCGGTAAAGTTCCAGAGCACGGCGGCCGTCGGGGCCGATGCCGAAGCGCAGCCATTCCGTGAGGTAGCGGCGGCGCAGTTCCATGTCGCCGAAATCCTCCTGCACGACCAGTTCCGGGATTCGCTCGCAGCCGGTGTCCTTGAGTGCGCGGAACGCGTTGGCGGCTTCGTGGGGATTTTCCACACCGTCGCGCAGGGCCCACACGGCGAAGACGAATGGCAGTCCCGTGCAGCGTTTCCACTCCTCGCCGAGATCGAGGAAGCGCCACTCCGAATTTTCCCCGTGTGCGACGCGGAATTCGATCGCCTGATTCCCAATGAGAAGCTGCGCATCGCCACTGCTGCCGAACGTCGGGAACAAGCCGTGAAATTCCGCGAGCAGCACACGCAGGAGGTTTGCGGAACTCATGGACGCGGGATCGAGCGCGATGGAGCGCACGTCGCGCAGCTCGCCGCGGTGCGCGAGGAAGACGCTGAACACGGGTCCGTCGCAGCCCACCGCGACATCGTCCACAAGCAGGTAGCGTGGATCGCGCAGCGCTTCGAATGCAGGCACGAGCGCCGCGTCGAGTTCGCCGACGGCGAGCATTTTGGCGAGCGCGGACGGATGATCGAAAACCACCGGGCCGTCGTACGCGCAGATGAGTGGGCGCGAGTTCAGATATTTCACGCAGCCGATGCGCAGGCCGCGCAATGCACCCCACGGGTCGCCGCCGCTGAAAGCATCGCTGGCGCTCACGCGCACGCAGGCTCGGCCCGCTCTTCCGCGCCTGCGCGAATCGTCGGCGAAGGCTTCGCCCATGTGCTGCCGATCCGGCGATACCACGTGTCGCGCTGTATCGGCTCGCGGCCCGCTTCGCGGATGGCCTTCTCAAGGGCATGCACCGTCTGGAGGGTGGGCGTGGTTGCGCCGGCCATGTGGAAGATTTTTTCCTCCATGATCGTGCCGTGCAGATCGTCCACGCCGTAGTTCATCGCCAGCGATGCGAGCGGCAGGCCGAGGCTCACCCAGTACGCTGTGATGTGATCGAAGTTGTCGAGGTAGATGCGGCTGACCGCGAGATTCCTGAGCTGCTCGAATGCCGTCGCGCGCGCGATGTGGCGCAGTTCGGGGCGCGCATTTTCGCTCTCGAATGCAAACGGGATGAAGCCGACGAAGCCGCCCGTGATGTCCTGCAATTCGCGCAGCCGCCGCAGGTGATCCACGCGGTGCTCATAGGTCTCGACGTGGCCGAAGAGCATCGTCGCCGTGCTGCGCATCCCCATCTCGTGCCATGTGCGATGGACTTCCGCCCACTCCTCCGCGGTCTCCTTTCCGCGGCAGATCTGATCGCGGATCGTCTGGTCAAAAATCTCCGCGCCGCCGCCGGTGATCGCGCCGAGCCCGGCATCGCGCAGGCGCGCGAGCATCTCGCGCACGCTGCACTTGAAGACGCGATCCGCGAGGTGGCGGATTTCCACGGCGGTGAATGCCTTGATGTAGAGCGCGGGATCGAGCGCGCGCAGGCGTGTGATCAAATCGAGATACCATTCCGGCTTCAGCGAGGGGTGCAGCCCGCCGACCATGTGGATCTCGGTGATGCCCATCTCCAGCCCGGCGCGCACGCGGTTCTCGATTTCCTCGGCGGTCAGCTCGAATGCGTGTGCCTCGTTCTTCCGCGCGCCGAACGCGCAGAACTGGCAGCGCAGGATGCAGTGGTTCGAGTAGTTGACGTAGAGATTGTGGATGTACGTGCCGATGTTCCCATTCTTCCGCTCGCGGATGATGTTTGCGATCATGCCGAGCGCGTTCAGGTCGTCCGACGCGTAGAGGCCGAGGCACTCGGCGTCGGTAATGCGCTGCCCGTCGCGGACCTTTTCAAAAACAGGCCTCAGCGAGTCAGGGATCAGTTTTTCAGCAATCGTGACCATTCGCATGGGATACTTTTCACAAAGCCCCTTGCGCGGCAAACGGTTTCGCGGACGGCTCTGCTCTTAATCCCTCCGTCGCCCGTCAATTCGGCTCGCCGAAGGGGGATTAAGATTAGGATTAGGAGTAAGATTAAGACGAACGAAGCCACTCCGCGCACTGCCGCGCCCAGTACGTGATTATGATGTCCGCGCCCGCGCGCTTGAAGGCGGTCATCTGCTCGATCACGCATGACTTTTCGTCGAGCCAGCCGTTTGCGGCGGCGGCCTTCAGCATCGCGTATTCGCCGCTCACATTGTAAACGGCGGTCGGCAGGCCGAAGCGCTCCTTGATGCGCCAGACGAGGTCGAGATACGGCAGGCCGGGCTTCACCATCACGATGTCCGCGCCCTCCGCAATATCGAGTTCCACTTCGCGCAGTGCCTCGCGCGCATTCGCGGCGTCCATCTGGTAGCTGCGCCGGTCGCCCGACTGCGGCGCGCTTTCCGCGGCATCGCGGAAGGGGCCGTAAAATGCGGACGCAAACTTCGCGGCGTAGCTCATGAGGATCGTGTTTTCAAAACCCGCGGCGTCGAGCGCGCTGCGGATCGCGCCGATGCGCCCGTCCATCATGTCGCTCGGTGCGACGACATCCGCGCCGGCTTTTGCGTGTGAGAGCGCGGTCGCCACGAGCAGTTCCACGCTAGCGTCGTTGTGGACGTGCGCGACGTCTCCGTGGAATTCAGTCACGCCGCAGTGCCCGTGGCTCATGTATTCGCAGAGGCACACGTCGGTCATCACGATGAGCTTCGGCAGTTCGCGCTTGAGCCGCCGCACGGCGCGTTGCACCACGCCATTTTCCGCGTAGGCCTGCGTCGCCTTTTCATCGCGCACCACCGGGATGCCGAAGAGGATCACCGCGCGCACGCCGGCCTCGAACGCACCGCGCGCCTCGTCGAGCAGCGCGTTTTCGTCGAGCTGCGCCACGCCCGGCATCGAGGCCACGGGCTGGCGACCCTGCACTTTTTCCGAGACGAAAAGCGGGAGCACAAAATCATCTGCCGACAGCGTTCCCTCGCGGACGAGGGCGCGGAGCTGCGGAGTGGCGCGGAGGCGGCGGGGACGGCGGGTCAGGTTCATGCGCGGCTTTTGGAGTGGCAGGGAGTGAACCCCAACCGTTAAGCAGACGCCAGCCATCAGTCGTGCCGCGAAAATGCCGGCGGCTGGTGTTAAATTGCTAACATCCGTGCCCAAGCCAGCCAGCGCCCAAAAACCCACCTTCCTGCAGACGCTCGTGTCCTTCATCGCGGGCACCGCGCTGAAGCTGCTCGCGCTCACGCTGCGCGTGAAATGGCACGATGGCGGCACCTTTTACGCACGCACGCGCAAGCCCGTGATCCTCTGCATCTGGCACAACCGCCTGCTCGGCTCCATCCTCGCCGACTGGCGCGCGGCGCAGCGGTGTCACCCGGTGAAAGTGCTCACCAGCGCGAGCAAGGACGGCGGCTGGCTCGCTGCGATGGCGCGGCGCTTCACGCTCGGCGCGGTGCGCGGATCGAGTTCGCGGCGCGGCGCGGCGGCGCTCATCGAGCTGTCGCGCGCCATCCGCGATGGGAATGACATCGTGATCACGCCCGACGGCCCGCGCGGGCCGAACTATTCGATCGCGCCGGGCATCGTCCACCTCGCAGGACGCGCGGGCGTGCGCATCGTGCCGGTGAAAGTCGGCTTCACGCGGTTCTGGCGCATCGGAAAAAAATGGGACGCGCTGTGGATTCCGAAGCCGTTCTCCCGGCTTACGCTGGAGTTTCTCGAGCCGCTGGAATTCACCGGCGACGCGGACGCGCTCGAAGCGGAGACGGCGCGACTGGCGGATGTGATGGGGAGGGATTGAGAGAAAAATGACGGATGACGAATTCCGAGTGACGAAAGTTCCGCAGCCGGCCTTTTTCGTCATCCGTCATTCCACGCCGCCGGTCGAAAAATTGACCCACAGCTTGATCAATTCCGGCCCGGTGAAGAGCCAGAGGAGCGCGCCGAGCGAGAGGTAGGGGCCGAAGGGAATTTTCGCCGACCACTCGCGGCGGCCAATCACGATCGTGAGTCCGCCGATGAGCGCGCCGATGATGGACGCCGCCACCACCGTGAAAAGAATCGCCTTCCAGCCGAGGAATGCGCCGATGCACGCCATGAATTTCACGTCGCCGAAGCCCATCGCATCGCGGCGGAATGAAATCTTCCGCACGGTGCCGCTGAACTCCTTCACCTTCTCCAGTTCGTGCTGCGTGCCGTCGAGTTCCAGCCGCTCGTATTGCGAGCGCAGTTCGAAATTCTCGCGCACCTTGCCGTCGAATTCCAGACGCGCGCAATCCATCACCATCCAGTCTTTTTCCGTCGAGAAAAGCTCATCCCACCACATGTCCTCGCCGCCGATGGTCATCTTCGCGCGGTCGCCTTCTAGCCTCCATGTGAAGGCGCGCGGCTCGGCCCATTGCAGCGTCTTTTTTCCAAACGCCATCTTGCCCAGCACGCTCACGAGCCACAGCAGCCCGAAGCCCGCGGCCGCGCCGAGCAGCGACATCACCAGGCCCCAGAGGTGGCTCGTCTGGTCGTGGAGAAATGGCAGTCCAGCGAGAAAACCATCACCGAAACCGGCGGCGCCGATTCTGTCCTGCAGCACCGGGATCGCCGCGCTGAAAAGCACGCCAGCGACCGCGCCGCCAAGCGTGATTTCATCCGGGATGATGTAGTGCTCGAAATCAATGAACGTCGCGACGACGAGCAGCGCGATGAACGTGAACAGCGGCAGCGCCATCACCCATGCGCCGGGGCCGAGCCCGAGAGATGAATGCATCACGCGCCACCATGCTCCGAGGAAAAGCACGCCGGTGAGCAACTCCACGAGCACGTAGCGCGCGGCGATGGGCGCGGCGCAATTGCGGCACCTCCCGCGCTGCACGATCCACGTCACCAGAGGGAGATTCGAATACCACGGGATCTGATATTTGCAGTGCGGGCAGAAGGAGCGCCGCGGTTTGTTCACTGAGATGCCGAGCGGCATGCGGTAGATGCACACGTTCAGAAATGACCCGATGCTCGCGCCGAGGACAAAGGCGAATGTGGCGAAAAGAACGGCGTAAATTTCCTGGGCTGGCACGCGCGGAGCAAAAGCAGCGAGCGGGCCAAGGTCAAGGCGGGCGGGAAGCAGGCAGTGGCTCAGGTTGGCCGCCGCGCTGTCTGACTGAAAAAGTTCTCAGTGCTCAGTTCCCAGTGCTCAGAATCAAACTGTCTGGCTACTGAGCACTGAGCACTGAGCACTGAGCACCGAGCCATCACTGGAAATCAGCCGGCCCGGCACCGATGGCACCACTTTTCCCCAAGACCCGCCTCCGATGGCACACTCGGTGCTATTTCATCGGCAACCCAAAGGCCCAAACACGCATGAACTTCCTCGTTGTTGACGACAATCGCCTCCTCAATCGCTTCCTCACGACCTACCTGCGCGGCAAGGGCCACGCGTGCTCGTCCCTCTCGGACAGCTCGAAAGTCGTGAGCTGGCTCGATATCAATCCGTGCGACGCCATCATCCTCGACATCGGCATGCCGAAGATTGACGGCATCTCCCTCACCGCGCAAATCCGCGAAAAGCTTCCCTTGCTTCCCATCGTCATGTTCACCGGCCTCGGCTACGACGAGGAAGCCATGCAGTCCGCCCGCAAGGCCGGCGCAAACGGCTACGTGAGCAAGGGCCTCGGCCCCTCGGAAATCTACTCGGCCCTCATGCGCGTCCTCAGCCAGACCGCGGCACCGGTCTCGCAGATCGCGTAGGTGTTGTGAGTTGAAGGTTGAGAGTTCAGAGGACGGAGCGCGCAGTTGCTTTCCTCTTAACTGCATCCCAGCCGCCGCAGGAGCGCCTTCAGTTCCCGCGCCTCCCACTGCCCCGGCGCATTTGGCCTGTCGAGGTAGCCGTAGTTCAAAGTGGAACCGGCGCAGGCGAGCGCGAGCCGCGAGACCTGCCCGAATTTCCCCATCCCCATCGCGGCCACCGGTCCGACGTTCCTGTCGGCGACAAATTCGATCAGCCGCGCCACCGCCACCGCATCGTCCGCTAGACACGCGAGCTTGAAGACATCCGCACCCGCGGCGAAGGCCCGCCGCCGCCGCTCGCGCATCTGCGCCAGCGTGGGAGTCCTGCGGAAATGGTGATCGGAAATCACGACACGGACTCCGCGCGCCTTCGCCTCAGCGATCACCTCCCGCATCGCCACCGCAGATCGGAGTTCCACATCCACAAACGTCGCCGCCGGCAGGAATTCTGCGAGCAGCTTCTTGCGCGTGGCCGCGGAAAGATTTCCGATCCCGCCCTCCGCCGGATTCCGCACCGTCAGCAGGATCGGCAGCTTCGCATTCGCGGCCAGCTTCCGTACGCCGGGGAGCTTTTCAACGAGCGCATCCACACGGATTTCCAGCACATCCACATCGCGCCGCCCGAGCGGTTCCGCCAGCCGCAGCCCGGCCTGCGAATGCACCGTCGCGACGACAAGAGGCACGGAAAGTTTTGATTCTGATAATTTATTCACTGGGTTTACGCTCATTTCTGGCGTAGTGATTATTGCTCCCCACGCGCCACGACCATGCTAGGCCGCCGTCAAAAACTCAATTTGCAATTCCTCCAGATCGTTGACGCGTTTCTGCTCGTCGCGTCGTTCTGGAGCGCGCACTGGTTCCGCTTCAACGGCCACGGCTTCGGCCTGTTCGACTCCCCCATCCTTCCGTTCAGCGAATTCCAGTGGCTGCTTTTCGTCCTCATCCCCTTCGGCCCGATCTGCCTCCATGCGCAGGGCTTCTACGAGCACGCTGAGCGCAAGACCGTCGGTAGAAGCCTCGGCCACCTCGGCCGCGCAGCCATCTTCCTCGGCCTCATCATCGCGCTGAGCGCCTACTTCTTCAAACTGCGGGTGGACAGCCGCGCCGTCATGCCCATTTTTGTCGCACTCGCCACCGTGCTCATCCTCGTGCGCGAATGGATCACCGTCGGCAATTACCGGCGCGCCGTGCGCAGCGGGAAAATCCGCGAGCGCGTCCTCCTCGTCGGCACTGCGGCGGATATGCTCGCATTCCGCAGCACGCTCACGCCTTCCGAGATCATGGAGATCGAAGTGGCCGACGACGTGGACATCACCACCCGGACCATGGCCGATTTTGTCGAGTCCGTGCACCAGCACACGCCGGAGCGCGTCATCTTCGTGGGCAGCCACGGCGAGCTCGGCCTCCTCCAGGAATACATCGGCGCGTGCGAGACCGAGGGCGTCGAATCCTGGCTCAGCGCCGACTTCATGCAGACCGCCATCGCGCGCCCGGACTTCGATCACTTCGGCGGGCGCCCCATGCTCGTCTTCCGCACCGCGCCGAGCGTCTCGTGGGCGCTCTTCCTCAAGCACCTCTTCGACCGCGTCATCGCCCTCGTGATCATCGCCGCATTTTCGTGGCTATTCGTGATCATCGCCCTCGCGATCAAGCTCACCTCGAAAGGCCCCGTCATCTTCCGACAGGCGCGCGGCGGAAAAAATGGACGCCCGTTTTCCATGTTCAAATTCCGCACCATGCGGACCGACGCCGAGATGCAGCGTGAGGAGCTTCAGCGGTTCAACGTCATGTCCGGCCCGGTCTTCAAAGTCGAAAACGACCCGCGCGTCACCGCCATCGGGCGCTTCCTCCGCAAGACCTCGCTCGACGAACTCCCTCAGCTCTTCAACGTCCTCTTGGGCGACATGAGCCTCGTCGGCCCGCGCCCGCTCCCGATGTACGAAGTCGAGCGCATCGAGGCCACCGCGCACCGCCGCCGCCTCAGCATGAAGCCCGGCATCACCTGTCTCTGGCAGATCAGCGGACGTAATAACGTCACCAGCTTCGACCGATGGGTCGCCCTCGACCTCGAGTACATAGACAACTGGTCCCCGCTCCTCGACGTGCGCATCCTGCTGAAAACGATCCCCGTCGTCCTCTTCGGCTGGGGCGCAAAGTGAACCGCAAGACGCGACGCTCACACTTTCCACGTCGCATCACGCACGTTCAAAACAGCGACGCGTGACGGCTGTAAGGCCCTGTTACGCCGGCGCTCACTGCTTCGGCGCTTTCGGCGGCTCCGCGCCGATGATCGGCGGCGGAGTCCCCTGAGTCCCCGGCGTCGCAGGCGTCGCGGGCGTCGCAGGAGCAGGAGCAGGAGCAGGCGTTGGCGTTGGCGGCGGGGGCGGCGGTTGCTGCCACATGAAAAACTTCCCGCGATACTCTCCGAGTTCCTTCAGCAGCGCGTCGCAGCGCGTCTGCCATAGCAGCAAATCCGGCGGCGCATGTTCCTTCTCTGCCGTCCCGGGGAATACGATGTAGGTCACCTTGAGATCATTCACAGCACGCAGACCCCCGTTTGATGCCGGATTGATCTCACGGCAAATCCGCATCGAAGCCTCGCCGATCTTCGTCGAAGGCCCGGCGTCGCCGATGATCGCCGGGTAAAAGACATCGCCTGCCAGCACCACGCAGTAGTCCCCCATGTGCGGCGAGAAGCCGCCCTTCTTCCCGGTGAACATGTGCCCCGGCAGCACGATGAACGGATCCATCGCGCCGATCAGGAAACTGTTCGCCTTCATGTCCGCGATCTCCGTGCGCAGCCTCGCGTTGTCGGCCTTCAGCTTCGTCCCATCGGCGTTTTTCAGATCCTTGATTTTCGCATCATTGTCCGCGATCCGCTTTTCCCAGATCGGCACGCACGGGTTCGGCACCGGCGTCCGCTTCTTCCAGCGATAGGTCGTCATCGGCTGATACGTCCGCGAAGTCGTGTCAAACGTCGGCATCCGGTCGCCGTCCGCGCCGTCCGTGTCCACATCCATGTCCGCCTGGATCAGCAGCGCCTTGCGCTTTGTCTTCGCGTTCGTGAGTTCGAGCATCGTCTCGCAGTCGTAGAAATTGTGATGCGAGATCAACTGGTCGAGCCGGTCCAGGTTCGAGCGGATCGAGGTGACCTTCCGCCGGTAGAGATCGTCGAAATCCTGCGACACCTTCGCCGCGGGTAGCATCGCCTCGAGTTCCGGCATCACCTTCCCGATCTGCTCGTTCAGCTTCGATAAATCCGCGAGGCTCCGGTGCGGCTTCGGCACCGTCACTTTTACGCTCACCTCCACCGCGTAGCTCTCCGGAGAATTCCGATCCGCCGTCGCCGTCGTGCCCTGCACCGTCTCCAGCTTCGCCTTGAAATGAATCCCGTTGAAAATGCTCCCGGTGTTCAGCGTCTTCTGCGGCACGTACGGCGTCGGCGTCGGAGTCGGAGCGGGCGTCGGAGTTGGAGTCGGCTCCGGCGTGGGCTTCGGAGTCGGCGTGGGCGAAGGCGTGGCAGTCGGCGAGGGCGTCGGGGTCTGAGGCTGCGGCTGCGGTTTCCGTTCGCAACCGCACACGCACAGCGCGACCGACACACCGCACAGCGCCGCGCGCCGGACGAGCGCGCGCATTTTCTCCCCGGAAAAATTACGGTTACTTTTTGCGCGCATTGCGGGCTCCGATTCCGAGGAAAGGACGCAGGATGAAAATCGGCACCAGCGCCGTGAGAACCATCATCACCGCAAGCGGCAGCCCCGGGATCGTCCGCGCGCGTCCGCGGTCCAGCCCGCGCAATCCGTCGCGCACGATCCGCTCCACCGGCTGCTTCAGGAAATTCGGTGCAGGCGCAGCATCCTCCTCATCCGCACGCTTTGCGAGCCCGCCAAACTCCGTGTCCACAGGCCCCGGACACAGCGCCGAAACGAGCACACCCGTCCCGCGCAATTCCCCCCGCAGCGCCTCCGTGAAACTGGTCACATAAGCCTTGCTCGCCGCGTACACCGCCATCGTCGGCATCGGCAGATACGCGACGATCGAGCTCACATTCAAAATCGCACCGCGCCCCGAGCGGAGGATCCCCGGCAGCAGCGCATGAGTGAGCCGCGTGAGCGCCGCAATGTTCACATCCAGCATCGCCTGCACGCGCTGCCAGTCGCTCTCCTCGAAAAGCCCGTGGTCGCCCAGCCCCGCGTTATTGATCAGAAAATCCACCCGCGTGCCGCTTTCCTCCAGCGCAGCGAGCACCCGCTCCACCTGCGCCGCATCGCCGAGATCCGCCGCATGACACTGGATATCCAATCCGCTCCGCGCGAGTTCCGCCTTTAGCGCCTCCAGCCGGTCCGCGCGACGCGCCACGAGCACCAGCCCGCGCGCATGAGGCGCAAGCTGCCGCGCAAATTCCGCACCGAGGCCCGATGAGGCCCCGGTGATCAAAGCAGTGCATCCGTGAAGTGAGTTCATGTGCGCGCGGTTTATTCCGCACCCCGTCCTGCGTGTCGAGTGACGAGTGCAGTTTCTGCCTCCGCCTTTGACGTTGGAAGTTGAGCGTTGGACGTTTGACCTTGAAGCCCCGCGCAGCGGCCTAGCCATGTCACGACGCACATCCCGTTTCGCACCCCGCCTGCGGCGGGATCAACGTCCGACGCTCAACGTCCAAAGACCCCGCACGCGCCTCCGGCAGGGAAGGGCCTTCCTCCTTTACACACTGGTTTTCGCGACTACAAGGCGGTGCAAATCATGAAGCACTTCAGCTCCCAGAACCCCTCGAACGCCAGCGCCAATCCACCCGACAATCGTTTGTGGTCCGGCAAACGCAAGAGAGGTCATACAGCAGCATTGCTGCCGCTGATTGCCCTGTTCATCGGATTTTTCGGGCAAGCCGGCAAGGCGCGCGCCCAGGCGGGCGTCGCCGGGATTCAGATTCGCGAGGGTTTTGTGGTGGAACGGATTTATGCGCCCAAGGAGCAGGGCTCGTGGGTTGCGATGTGTTTTGATGACAAGGGACGAATCTACGTCTCCGCCGAGCGCAAGGAGGGGATGTTTCGCGTCACTCCGCCGCCATTGGACGGGGTGGGGGAATGCAAGGTGGAGTTGGTTTCCGACCAGTGGGGGCATTGCCAGGGGATGAGTTTCATCAATGGCGCGCTGTATGTCGTGCAGCATGGAAGCTTCCCGGAGAAAGACCTGCCGCCGGGCGCCATCCTGCGCCTGAAGGATACCGATGGGGACGACAAGCTGGACACCGCGGAACCGATCTTCCTCATCCCGCCGATTACCGACAGCCGGCAGGCATGGTGGGAGCATCACGTTCACGCAGTCGTGCCCGGGCCGGACGGAAAGTCGATCTACGTCGTTGGCGGCGACCGCGACGGAGTGCTGTGCGAAAAAGGGCGCACGCCGAAACATTGGAATCGCGACAGTTGGGATTTCAACTCGATCCCGGCTCCCTACAGCGGCGGATGGGTGATGCGGGCCGACCTCGACGGTAAGAATGCGGAGTATCTCTGCATGGGATTGCGCAATCCCTACGACATCGCCTTCAACCGGCAGGGCGACCTCTTCACGTTCGACAGTGACCTCGAATATGATGTCGGGATGCCGAATTACCGCCCCACGGCCATCCGGCAGATTCTCAGCGGCACGGACAGCGGCTGGGCCGGCCGGGCAAACGAAATGCGCTGGAGCTGGACGCCGAAATGGGAGGAGTTTCAGCCGCCGCTGAAGAATATCGGCGCGGGATCACCGACGGGCGTGTGCTTCGGATACGGGGCAAAGTTCCCGGCAGCCTATCAGGAGGCATTCTTTGCGTGCGACTGGACGTTTGGACGGATGTTTGCGGTCCATCTGACGCCGAAAGGCGCGACCTACCAGGCCGATCCGGAGCTGTTCCTCAGTGCGAAAGGCATGCCGATCACCGATCTCGCGGTTTCGCCGAAGGACGGCGCGCTGTATTTCATCACCGGCGGCCGTGGCCATGGGTCCACGCTGTTCCGCATCACGTATCGGGGGAAGGAAAGCACGGCGCCGGCGGTCCCGAAGGCGCCCGATCCCGCCGCGGCGGCGCTGCACAAATTGCGCCGTGAACTGGAGACCTTCCACGGCGGGCCGAACCCCAAGGCGCTCGCCGTGGTCTGGCCGCTCCTCGGGCACGAGGATCGCGCCATCCGCGGCGCGGCCCGCGCCGCGCTGGAGTGGCAGCCCGTGACCGAATGGAAACAGCGGGCGCTCGATGAAACGAAGCCCCGAATCGCGTTGCAGGCGCTGCTCGCGCTCGCCCGCTCGACCGATCGTGATGCGAGCGTGCAACCCGCCCTGCTCGCCGCCCTCGAAAGGTTCAACTTCGCGAAGCTCGGCGCGGACGAGCAATGCTGGCACCTGCGGATCCTCACCGTTTCGGCGAGCCGGCACGGCATGTATCCGGCGGACGTTGCCGCGAAGCTCGTGGCGAAATTGCGGCCGTCGCTCCCCTCGACGGACAGCCGGGTGAACGAGGAACTCGTGGCGATGTTTGCCGCGTTCCATAGCGACGCGGTGATCGTGCCGGCGCTCGATCTCCTGGAACACAGCCTGGCGCAGGAGGAGCAGATCTTTTATGCCGACGCGCTGATCACCGCCGCGAAGGCCGATGCGTGGACGCCGGCCCTGGCCGAACGGTTCTTCAATCTCGTCGCGGAACGCGCGCCGCGCTGGAAGGGCGGGGGGAACGTCAACCCGAAGCGCGACGCGGTGATCAAGGCCGCCGCCGCCAAGCTCACCGACGGGCAGCGACAGCAGTTCGCCGAGCGGATCGAAGACTTGACGAAACCGCCGGTGAAAGGGGCCGGGACACCGCGCATCCCCGAGACGCCGCGCACCTTCGTGAAGCTATGGAAGCTCGAGGACCTCGCTCCGGTCCTGGAAACGGGATTGAAGCAGAAGCGCAATATCGGGAACGGACGCGCCCTTTACACGGCCGCAACCTGCATCGTCTGCCACAGCTTCCAGGGTGACGGCGGTTTCACCGGCCCCGACCTGAGCAATGTGGGCGGACGATATGCCCCCCGGGACCTGCTCGACAACATCCTGAACCCCAGCAAGGTCATCAACGAGCAATATGGCCGGTCCGTCTTTGTGTTGAAAGACGGCAAGGAGATCCTTGGACGACTGCTGGAAACGGCGGGCGATACGCTGCTGATCGCCACCAATCCCGTGAACCCCCGCGAAGTTGTCCGCGTGGACAGGAAAAACGTGGCAAGCACCACGCCGTCTCCGGTTTCGGCGATGCCCGAGGGTTTGCTCAGCACCCTCACCAAGGACGACGTGCTCGATCTGCTTGCCTACCTGCTCGGGAAGTGAATCCGTGCCGGCCGGCGGGAAAATGCTTGGCAATGCGGAGCCTATCGACATGCTCCGGAATGAACCCAAGTGAATCCATGAGTATCTCTCCAGCCAAAGTTTGCCCCGCAAAATCCACCGGGTTGCGCTTCGCCCGCACCTTCATCCGCGGGATCGCGGCTTTTTTCTCCCCTCAACCCGCCCCACGTCCCGAAGCCGGCACTCCCGCCGCGAGCGGGCGCACCGGCGGATGCACGGGCAAGTTCATGAAAGTCCGGACCGGCGGGAACTTCGGGATGCCCCGACGTTTGCATGCCGTTCCGCGGATTCTTGGCTGCTGCGTGCTGGCCGCCTTGGGAGGCGTCGCCATCGCCGCCGATGCAAACCCGCGCATCGTGAATGCCCAGGATCCCAAGCTCAACAAGGAGTTCGAGTACCTCGTTTACGATCTGGGCAAGGGAGTGGAATTGAAACTCGTGAAGGTATCGGCGAAGGGGAAGTCCTTCATGATTGGCTCGTCCCCGGAAGAGCAGGCGGAGGTGTCGAAGAAATACTTCAACGGTGGCCGGCCTTCGCTCAGCGATGAAACGCAAACCAAGATTACCTTCACTGACGATTTTTACATCGGCCAATTGGAGATCAATCGCGCGCAATTCCGCCGCTTTGTCGAGGAAACCGGCTACACGACGGAGGCCGAGCTGGCTGAGGGCGGATATGGCTGGAACGAAGAGCTGCAAAAGTTTGAAGGGCGGCTCAAGAAATACAACTGGCAGAACACGGGGGCTCCCGGCACGGGGGAACTGCATCCGGTGACGAACGTCACCCGGACCGACGCCAGGAAGTTCTGCGCATGGCTCTCAAAAAAAGGGGACGGCAAGGTCCGCCTGCGCGAGGTCCGGCTGCCCGGCGAGGCGGAGTGGGAGTTCGCCTGCCGGGCCGGGAGCACCAGCCGGTTCAGCTTCGGCGATGATGACGAAAAACTGGTCGAGTATGCCAACGTGCAGGACGGGACTTGGCGGGACAAGTTCCCAAAGGCGAACACGATCAACGGGAAGGACGGCCATGTCTTTGCCGCGCCGGGAGGGCAGTTCAAGCCCAATGCCTTCGGCATTTATGACATGCATGGCAACGTCTGGGAATGGGTCGAGGACGTCATCAGCCCTTACTCGGCCCTCCCGAAAGAACGGAATCAGATTCAGACAACCCCGGGCGACGAACGCGGACTCTTACGCGGCGGGGCCTGGGGGTTTGGTCCGCGGGAGGCACGCAGTGCATACCGCTACGTCGTCGGGGCCGGGGCCAGTCGTTACGGCGCGGCTGGGTTCCGAATTGTCTGCATGCCATAAGGAGCGTGGTCGCGACCAGACTCAATTCCGTGAAGCCGGCCTCTTGCACTCGGACTGATTCCTGCCAACTAAGGCATCCCTCAACCAAGACCGTATGACCCCATCGAATCACATCCGAAACCTGGTGACCCCAGCCAACCTTGACCGGCGGGCGGCCCTGAAGGGAATCACGCTCGGAGCGGGAGCCGTCGTGCTCCAGCCGTTCCTGAATTTGCTGGCGGCGGAGACCGCGGGCAAGTCGCCGGCGCGGGTGATTTTCGTGCTGGAAAGCAACGGTCTCTATCAACATCACATCCAGCCAAAAGGGATCGCTTACAAAGGAGGCTACAGGTCCAGCGATTGCGCCCGGCTGCTCGACCTTCCGCTGGCTGACTATGACCTTCCGGAGCCGATCTCTGCGCTTGCCCCGTTCAAGGATCGCATGACCGTCCTCCAGGGCCTCTCGCACAAGACCGCGGGCGGCGGCGATCACGGCAAGGGGTTTGGCGCGCTCGGTTGCTTCCACTGGCGCAAGGGCGTCGCCGGGCAGACGATCGATCATGCGCTCGGCATGGCCCAGGCGAATACGATCCCGGTCGTCGGTCTCGGCATTCATCCGAAGGCATCGATACCGTCGGTCAACAGCGTATCCGCCAGCGGCCCCAACAGTCCGATACCCATCCTCTGCCAGCCGGACTTGGCCATTCAATCAGTCTTTGGCAGCGCGACCGGTGAGAATGCAATGAAGGCCTTCAATGCACGCAACAAGCTGCTCGATTGGATCCGTTCCGACGTCCGCCGGGTAAGGAATGAGTTACCGCAGATGGAACGCTCGAAGCTCGACATTTACCTCAACGCGTTCGAGCAGATGCGCACGCGGCAGGACAAGGTGGCGTCGATGAGGGAGCATCTGGAGGAGCGCGTGCCCGCGCTCGACAAGTTCAACAGCCAGTTGACGACGGAACGGTTCGAGGCGCAGTGTGCGGTCGCTGCGGCAACGATCACGTCTGGCATCACCAACGTTGTCACAATTGACGGCGCGGGCGGAGTAGGTTCGTACCACACCTGGAAGGAACTCGGCGTCACAACCGACGGCCACAAGATCGGGCACATGGCCGGCCAGCCGGCCCAAGAAGAGTTTTCGGTCCCGATTCGAAAATTCCACGCGGAGAGAGTCGCGGACCTCGCGCGGAGGCTGGACGGAATGCCGGAGGGAAACGGCACGGTGCTCGACAACTCGCTCATCGTTTACATGAGCGATGCGGGGGAGGATCACCATGGCTTCTGCCTGCAATGGCCCATGGTGCTGATCGGAAATCTCGGAGGGAGGCTGAAGACCGCGGGACGATACCTACAGTACCCGAAGTACAACACGTCGGGCCACCGGACGGTCTCGAACTTCTACCTCGCGCTCCTGCACGCCATGGGCGACAGACGCGCCACGTTCGGCGATCCCGATCCCGAGCTGAAGGATATCGACCAGTCCGGACCGCTGGCGGAGATTCTGGCGTAATTCCGATGGGCCTATTTCCGCGGACAACCGTCCGTGCCCCGGAGCTGGCGCAGGGTTGACGAAGGCCGCGAAAGGAACCTTTCCTCCGGCAACCCGCCCCGCAAACCCACTCCAGTGCTTGATTCTGGAGGTGCGGACGGGCTCGAACCAGTGGCAGAGGCTGAAATCAGGTTGCACGAATCGGCCTCGATCCGCTCCGTGACCTCCACCGGCGGGGATCAGAAATCGATGCGGGCCGTGTAAACCTGCTTCTCATCGAGCTTGTCGTCGATGCTCTCGATCAGCGCGGTGACGCTGGGTTGCACGAGGGCGCGAAAAGCCTCCTCGCCATTGACCCTCACGGTCACCGGTCGGGCAAGGTCCACGAGTTGGTCGTTGAGCAGGATACTGAACCCGCTTTTGAGCCGGGTGGTCGTGATCTCGATCGCGTTCCCCTCGATGCTGGCTTCGATCCGCTGAAACATGGCCGGCTTCCCGACGCTGAGCCAGTGGAAGTGCTTCACGAAGGAGCGCGTCGGTTCCCAGAGCAGGGTTTTCGGGTTGGGGTTCCGCGTATATTGCAGAATCCATTTAACGGATTCGCCGATGCCGCCGACCGTGGACTGATGGTCGCCATTCGGGATCTCGACGTAGCGGTGGATGAAGTTCCCCGGATGCTTTTTCGCAAGGTCGTCGAGAATGCGATTGGATATCTGGTCGCTCCACACCGGCGCCGGCCCGTCCTTTGTGCCATGCGCAAACGTGACCGGTGTGTGTTTAAGATTCCCGATCACGCCCCATCCCCATGCCTCGCCGATGCTGTGGCCCGTGAGGATTCCGCCGGACGCCGACACCAGCCCGGCAAACACGTCCGCCTGGTGGCCGCCGATGTGCCACGCGCCGTAGCCGCCCATTGAGTGGCCGCCGACATAGATTCGGTTCGTGTCGATTTTCCAGGTGCGCTTGGCGGCCTTGAGTATCTCTTTCACATATTCCTCCTCGATCGGGTTTTTGCCCCACTCCGCGTAATGCTTATGAAGAACCGAGGGGCAAATGAAGAGCCCTTTCTTCCATGCCGCCCGCGCGGGACCAACGAACAGCCCGCTGCCGCTGGTCCAGTCGCCATCATTTTCACCACCGCCGTGCAAGGCGAGGAACACCGGGAGATCCTCGGACGGCGGCTGATCCTTCGGATGAAGCTCCACGTGGACGACGCCAGGGAACCTCGGGTCGGAGAACTTGTTCGTCCCGACAACGAGCTTGGTGCCGTTGAGGGCAAGCTCGCGAATTCGTCTGGAAAAACCAGCCACTTCGTCGGCCGGCAACGTGTCGCGTTTGCGCAGGGAGGCCAGGATTTCGTCCCGCTCCTCCGGTTTGCCAGCCGCCCCGAAATACGAGGCGATGAGCCGGTCGAGTTCCGCCTTCTCGTCGGTGCTGAGGTGGGCCTTGGGCTCACGAGCCGCGGCCCGCGGCGGCCCGCCTTCCGGCTCCGGCCGCTGCTCGATGAGTTTCACGGCCGCCTTGGGAATCTTGTGCGAGAATCCCCGGTAAATCTCCAACTTGTGGGCGTCTTCACCGTCGGGCGATATCGCCTCCCCCATAAGCTTCGCTCCGTTCTGACCATGCACGATCACCTGCGCCGGAGCGGATGCCGGCAGCAATAGCACCAGAGACAGACAGACGGAGAAGGCAGACCTATTCATCGAGCTTCCTCCCTGGCATGAATCGGCTCCTGTTCCCAGCCTTCCTGCGAGGCGCGGCCTTGGGACGCCGTGTTAATCGTCGTGGTCTCTTTCATTCGTCGCGCGGGCTTAGCTCCCGGCTGTTCCGGGGGCAAGCACCTTGTTGCCAAAGCCCGCCGGCCGGGTGTCATTCAGCGAACAATCCCGCATTTTCCCCGAAGGACTATCGCTTCCGCAAGCCATAGACGGCCTGCGCATTGCCGAGGAAAAATCTTGCCGCGGCCTTCTCCCCCTTTTCGGTAAAGTAGTCACTCACGATTCCCAGCACGGTTTCGTAAGGCGCCCCTCCATTCGAGATCGGCCAGTTACTGCCGAAGATCAGTCGGTCCTCGCCAAAGAGCGTCCAGAGCGTATCGAGAACCGGACGATAGTACGCCACGTCGCGCGGGGCCGGCTTCTGTCCGGTCTGCTCGACCAAAGCCGAGACCTTGCAAGAGACATTCGGGTTTTTCGCGGCCGCCTCCATGCCTTCACGCCATTTGCGCGGTGGCTCCTTTCCGTCGATCCGCAGGTTCGCGGCGTGGTTGATCGCGATCCGCAACTTTGGCAGCTTTGCCGCGAGGATGGCGACATCCGCAGGCATGTCCGGGCCGCCATTCACGTCCAGCGCAAGATCCAGTTCGACCATCAGCTTGAGCCGATCGACAAGAGTCCCGTTCAGGCCGGTCTTCACGTCGTTGTGCGAGATGCGAATGCCACGAAAAAGCGGGTTTCCGGCAAATCGGCGAAGGTTCTTCTCAAAATCATCCGCCGCGGGATCGAGTCGTCCAACTACGCCAGCGATGAACGCGTCCTTGGCCGCCAGATCGAGCCACCATTGGTTGTCTTCCAGCAACGGGCT
>Ga0209596_1000192_pt1 | contig 55577 bp, 64 predicted proteins | sample M_130807_MF_Meta_FD_187314 | JGI IMG/M metagenome (GOLD analysis project Ga0209596, IMG submission 187314) | Freshwater microbial communities from Lake Montjoie, Canada to study carbon cycling - M_130807_MF_MetaG (SPAdes) (version 2) | ecosystem: Environmental > Aquatic > Freshwater > Lake...
ATTATCTTCAGTTAAGTAATATGTCTGATAATTTCCATTTTCAGTAAAAAACCACATATAATAAGTACCATCTTTATCTGTAGTTGTAGTTACATCAATTCCTTTGTCTTTAAATCTATTTTCAATTTCAATCTTAGATAATCCTACGTAATTTTGACTTTTTGCTGTAAAATTTATACCAAGTAGTATAATACTACATAGTATAATGTTTAATAATTGTTTTTTCATATTTCTTTTTTATTTAATTTGTAAACAATTTTGTTTATTTTTCTCTACGTTCTTCATAGGCAATCAAAGCATCATATAATTCTTTGTCACATTCATCCCAATCTTTTAGATCTTCAAAATCAGTATCCCAATTTTCAATTATCCAATAGTATTTACCATCTTTTTCTATTACGTGTAATCCACCATAATAATTAAAAATTTCTCCAATTGATTTTTTTTCCATGTTATTTCTTTTTAAATTGTTCAAACCATTGTTTAGGAGTAATTAAATTGTTGAATACTATATAAATAGCATATTCTGTCATATCTTCCTCACTATAACTTTTTTCTTGTTGCCATTTAGCACCTGCTATAAAATCATTATAGTACCTATTGTTGTTGTCTTCTTCTACATACTTTTTAGCAGCTTCTTCAAGTGTTTCTTTATTTTTCATAACTTATTAAGTGAATTACAAATAATTTCAGCATCTTCTTTATCAAATGTCTCACACATTGATTTTTTCCAATAATCACCATAGTCTTCTTTACCTTCTTTTGTATCTACAACAGTATAACCAAAACAACAATGGCTTGATAAACTTTTTTCAATGACTATAAACCTAGAAGTGATTTTTTCAATTGTTTTTTGATTTTTCATTTTATTTCTTTTTACAAATGTTAATTAATTCAAGTAAACAAGCTGTCTCTGCTTCTTCGTATGTGTTTTTAGCTTCTAATCTAATGTTTACTGGATCACAGACATATTTTTTTGTTTTTCTAATATGAGGTTTAGAAATTACATCTAAATCATGTTTCTCTCTAAACCATCTAAATGCTTGTGAGAATGTTGGTGCAAGAACCTTTAAATTACTTGTTGTGGCTTCATTAATTATGTTTAATGAGCTAATGTCCCAGTAATCAGATGTACATTTTTGCAAAACACCTTTGCTATCATATGCTTTAAAAGATGGTTCATTAAATCCTAATTCTTTAAGTGCTAATGCTTGTTCGTATGGTATAAATTCGTTTTTCATGTTATTTCTTTAAAAGTTTATTAATTTTATCCATATAAGACTGATCTTCGGCATATATTGAACCTAACAACTGAATGTATTCTTCTTGATTATTAATGCTTCTAGTGTTAGATAATTGCCATAAACTGTAATCTATTAAACAGTTCTTCCAATCAGAGTAGAAAGCATGACCAAGATTAGTACCTAAAGCAGTAGTAGGTCTTAGTTTAGCTTCTTTTAACCCTAAAAAGTTGTTGTTTTCCTTAAAAATATGAGATTTACCTTCATTAGACTCAATTTTATATTGAGCTATGATTACATCTTCATACTTTAAGTTTAGCTTTTTAATCTCATTTCTTAGATTCTTTTCATTTAAGACTTCTTGGTTAGGTCTTATAATGACAGGAACTTTTTCTATAAAATTGTTTATTTTTAAAGCTGAAGATAGTCCAAAAGAACTACCTATAAATAACAATAGAAGAAAAATACCAGCATATTTAAATGCTGATATCTTCTTCATTGTTAATTCTTTCTTTGAGTAATAATAAATCATATTGTTTATTTTTTACAAATTAGGAATGTTTCTTCAATTGTCTGAAGAATTAGTTGTTCTTGCCAAGCTGACCATTGAATACCATTTTTTACACAATATTCTTTAGCTGAGTCTATGATTTTAGTTATTTTATTTTCCATTTTATTGAGGTTTAGCTGTTATTCTAATCCATAAATCACATAAATCATCTGCTTCTGGACCATCATAATGGGTAATATCTAAGTTTTTCATTTTGTTTTTAGTTTATTGTAAATAAATGTGATGTAATCTAAAATTGGTTTCTTTTCTTCTTTTAAGTTGTAATAGACACAGATATCTGTACCTTTTACATCATAAACAAACTTTTTTACCTTTAAATCAAAAAATTCTCTTAGTAGTTCTTCAGTAAACATACTTAAAATGGTTTATCTTTTATTAAATCAAAATTGCATAACCAGTTAATAAACTTATTTTTAGTAGGCTTTATCCATTTTATTAAATAAAACAAACTAAATATAAGAAATAAAATAGCTGCTACAGTATTTACTATAGGTATAAACCAAAAAAGTTGTACCGTACAATCTTCATCTAAGAAATTATCTAAATATCTACTAGATTGTAAAAGATAAACATATTTACAACCTATAATTGATAGGATATAAACAGAAATTAGTATAAATATCAACATTATTTTGTGTTTTTTAAGTTTTTAATAAATTCTTTGTTAAAATTCTCTAATTCTTCTTTATACTCTAACCCATATGAGTTAAAAATATCAATTACATCTTGAACCAATCTTTTTCTTAGTTCTGAAAAATCTTCTATTTCTCTGTTTAAGTCATTAGCTAACTTAATTTTATCTAATATAGACATATTTGTTAATTTAATTAAAGCCAAGCACTCAATTAAGAGTACTTGGCCTTATGAATGAAAAAATTACTACACTCCAGCTACAATAGATGGCTTACCTTCAAATTGAGATACAAATAAATCCATATCAAAATCTACAGGAGTTTCAATTTCTAAACCGAATGCATTCATCATTTCAGTTTCAGAAGAATAATTAGATTCTCCCGGTAAAGAAAGTTTATATCTAATCTCACCTTGTGCATTTTCTGTTTGAACAATATCAGCATTGATAAGTTCTTTAATAATAGTATCACCTTCTCCATAGTTACCACCGATAACTTGTGAAGACTTAATACCAAAGTAAAGATTCTGTGCTTTACTATCTTTTGTCAACATAGTAACAAATGGATAACCATTTGTATTAAAATGTAACTTAGAGATTGAAGAAATTGTTCTGCTTTTTACTAAAGATGCTAACGGTGTTTTTACGATTTGACTCATTTTTTTTATAATTTTAATTTTTTTTGAGCATTAATTTTAATACACAACTCTTGCTCAAGGAGTTATGTATTTTTTTTCAATATTTATACTTTTTAACTTGGAACTTTTATATATAATTGTCCAAGAAAATAAGCAACACAAACATTATAATGTTGCTTTATTTTACAAATTTGTCAGATGTACAAATAATCTCATCTAAGACATTTCCCATTACTTGGGCTATTCTATTTGTTTTATAGAATTTTTCTTGTCTTGCTTTGACTGGATTATTTAGTTTCATCTTATTTTTAAATTCCATATACTCTTCTGATGGTTTATACCATTCATTTGGAGCTATTAGAATTCTTTTTTTCGGTTTTCCTACATACTCAGAAATAGTATCTGTTTTTACATACGTAGAGGAATAAACTGGTTTTTTCATTTTGATTGTTTTTAATTGTTTTTAATTAATAGTTGCGTCTTTACTATCTACAAAAAGTATGTACTCACACTCTTCATATGTTTTTGTTGGATTTTCTAAATGGATTTGTTTAATACACCATAAGTCAGAAAATTCATCACAATCTCTGCCAATTGGACATTCTTCCCAATTACAAGTATGATGGCTATTATTAAAGTAAAAATACGATAATACAGAAATAATAATCATTGGAATAATAAGTAATTTTTTCATTGTTTAGTTGTTTTTTAAGTTTAAGAAATCAAAATACTTTCTACCAATCCTAAGACTGTCCTACATAAGTAAGGGTTTTCACCTTATTCTTATTTTTAATTGTAGTTAGATAGATTATATTTCTAGGAAAGGACGCAATATCCTAAGGCATTTTCCCTAATTACCTCATCATTTACTTTTGACATGTTGATAATGACATGTGTTCTTGCATTTATTTAGCACTCTAAAGACTGATTCTCTAAAGCATTAAGTTCTGATTCATTTTTTAAATCTTCTTGTTCAATAGCAAACTTAATCATTTCATCTAAACCATAATGAGCAAAACCATCACAATACATATGAGCAATACTTTCGTAATAATTGTTTTTATATTCTGGTAATATGCGATTATAATCAGACATTATCTCTTTACCTATTACAGGAGGAAACAATAAAGCTGCTATAAAACAAGCTTGTTTTCTGCTAATTAATCTTTCTTCTATTAATTCAGGATAAGAAGCAAACACTTTTTTAAATTTTTGTAATTCCATTTTGTTTTTTTTTAAGTTTTTAGTGATATTCACCGTCCAATCACATTAGGATGCTCTACAATTATTTATACTCTGTTAGACTATATGGGTCAGAGTTTAAGTTGTTTAAGTAATAAGCGAATAGATAAAATTAAAATCAAAATTAAAGTCAAAGACCTTTTCTACTACAAAGGCAAAGTCAAATACTAAGTCTCAATTATTAGCCAATTTTTCATAAGTATTTATGATAACCTGTCTAATGGTTGAGTTCTATCTCAGTTTTTGTGTTTTTTCGTAGAAAAGCGGTTTTGTATGGCCATTTAAGGCCACAATTATTTAATTTTTATAGTATTTTTATTTATTTTAAACTTATTACTTAAACATAAAAAGAGAAAGAATTGTCTTGTGACTATCTTTCTCTTACCTCAGATTGAAATTGAAACAGGTTGTAATAGAAGCCGATTTATCTATCATTAGGCAACAGAGCCTGTTTCAATTAGTATGGTTATTCCAACTCCTTTAGATATTTATCTACAGTAGGTTGGAAACGAGTGTCAACAGTAATTCTTAAACCTGCAACTTTTTGAATATCCTCTTGACGAGTTTTTTCAAAATCTTGGATAAGTCTAAGATTTTCAGCTCTGTAAACTCTCAATAACTCAGAAAATGTATCTTCCATTTTTTTGTTAGAGTTGTTTACAATAGCTTGTTCATCAGCATTTACCTTAGAGATACGAGCATTTTCTTCAGTAACTAAGTTTTTAACTTTAGCTTTGAAGTAATTTACACGTTGTTCATACTTTCTATGCAAAGCTGCAAGATTGTTATGAATATCAAGTAATTGTGCTTGATTGTGATGCACTGACACTTTTAATGGTGTTTTTTCACCATCTTTAACAGTCATCCATTCTAAAGTCTTGATAGTAGATAATTCTTTACGAAGAATATCTAACTTACAGTCTTTGTGAATAAACTGACCAATGTGTGCAGCATATGCTTCTGCTTCTAAATACTCGTTGTACTCAGAAAGAGATAACTGATCCCAACCCCATTTTTCATCTACAAGTGGTAATAAAATTGCACTATGCATATTAGGATAATCAGGTTCAGTTAATGGAGAAATAAAATACTTTGCTTTTAATTCCTTTAAAAAAGAATCTTTAGCTTTAATATTTTCCATTAAGAATGCTTGTGTAGCATGAAGTAATGCTTTTTCAAGCAATAATTCTACTACATTTGCTGGTATTTTATTACCAACTGTCTCAATATAGGTTTCATTGCCTATTTTAAGTGTCTTTTCAGCATTATTAATAACTGAAAGATTGCTACTAATATCTTGTGTTCTTTGGAAACAAAGATTACTAATAGATTGTGCTTGTGATAAGCTAAGTCCTGTGGTGTTTAATGAATTTCTCATTGTGTAAAAAGACTGTTTTCAGAAAACAGAAAAAATTTAGTTTTAAATTAAAATTGAGACTTTTGTTTAGTTAGTTCGGAATTTCTTCCTTAACGCATATACCGTGAGTATTTTTCAACTCTGTAGGTTAAACTTACATGCTTATTTAGTTCTTTAGATTATAAAAATCAAGGGTATTAGAACTATTCCCTGTCTATTATGTACTGTGTTAGACTCACGCCAGTAACTTACTGGATAGAATGGATTCACTAGATTTATAGTCAGAACAATCCTCAAACAAACTGACTTTTGAAATTACACATAAGCATTAATAAACGCTCTTTGTATGATCTCAAAACTATCTGTAACTCTCATCTCATCACAAGGATGAATATAAGCCATAGATAATTCTCCGAAAGCACCGTTAAAAACAGCACTATTGAATGCCTTAAAACCAAACTCTTTAATGAATTTAGTCATACACTCTATTTGGTAGGTAGAAACTGTTTCTCCTATACCATACGATAATTGATAATTATCCATAATAAAAAAATTGGTTTTAAAGTTAAAAAATAAAGTTTCAAGGACAGACATCACTATCTATCCCTGAAACTTAAAAACGTCTTTTATGCAGCTAATTGATAATCTAAGTTAGTATAACCTAGCCAATTAGTAGAAGAACAATAAGATGTATCTACACTAGTTTCTCCTGTTTTAAGAGAAAAACTTACTTGATCCATCCCAGACTTCCAAGAAACTTCTTTCTCTTTAAAGTTTTCAAGAGTAATTTCTTCTCTTACAGTACCTTTAGGAAAATAACCATTAATCATCTTCTCCTTAATATAAGAGTAGTGTACTTTATCATCCCACTTATTGTAAGACTTAAAAGTTAATTCTCTTTTATCTCCCGAAGTTTCTTGTACCACTCTAGGTAATATTGGTTCTTCATACAATCCACAAAGAATTTCTGTAGCTATTGTAGGATTAGGTGTAGCTGTTACAACTTCTAATAAACTGTTTACATCTACAGTTGGAAATGTAACTGTCAATAATTTTTCGATAATCTTGTTCATAATTTTTTTTTTGGTTTTTAAATTTGAATAAAAAATTATAAGTTTCACCCTTTGAAGTAATCTCTAGGTGAAACTTAAAAACGTATTGTTAAATCCATTCTACCCTAAAAGAATAAAATCCTTTCTTAAATGTAATATCTTCTAACAGTTTCCAGCCTTTAGCTAAAAGTCTTGTTAGTAACTCAGAGCATTTTCTAATATTGTTTTGGACTTTAATAGTCCATTTTTGGCTTCTTTTGCCAATCCTTTTTGTGAATTTTTTTTCCATTTTGTTTTTTTATTTTGTTTTTAGTTTAAAAATATGTATATTTTTCTATGATTTGTCCCATATAAGAAAATAATACTAAAAGAATGTTGGTAGACTTAACTACGTGTTTTACACCTAAAACTTTGATTGCTTATCTATAAATTAATTATAGGTAAACGCATAGGACAGAGATTAGGTTAACTAAACTAAATGTTTAGACAGAGCTAATATATCAATCAAATAAACTGGTGTCCTCAACATCTTGGAAAGTTATTAAGTTTTTTAATTTGCAGGTTGTTATCACTATGCAACTGAACACAATAGTTTAATGTGTTGTAATGGCTTTACACTACTTTATGCATAACTATCCGTTTACCAGGCTATCGGAATACCTTAAAAAAGAGTAATAATTGTAATCAACGGAAGAAGTCTTGTAGGAAGGCTGTTTCAACCTATGCTTTATTTTTCCTACTTGTCTTATTATAAGAAGCTACGTTATAGCTTTTTACATTTTAAACTTATGGTCATTACAACTATATACTCTCTATAGGAAGATATTGAAAGTTCAGAGCAAGTATTACTACTTACTCTGAAACTTAGAATTGTATTTTACATGGTACAGGTATAACACCTTTACGCCTACAATGCTGGTAAAAACCACTAGAACTTCTAGTAGTATATCGAGTCCCTGCTTTAGAATCAATCAGTTGCCTGACATCTGAAGAAAATCCATACTCAAACCATTGGTTATTTTCATCCATTAATTGCTTATTGGTTATGAAAATAATTTTATCAACCCAACGAATGTTCATTTCATTCTTTCTTGAAAGTCTTTTGCTAGACATATCAACAAACACAAATAAATAGGTTTTATGTATATCTTTAATCCGTACATTTTGTGTTCTAGCTAATCTTCCTTTATAACTTGCATAGTTATATGAAGAATGTAAATCTTCTGTTCTCATAATAAATCATTTGTTTTTAAGTAAAAAAAAAATGAGTGCGTTTATCCTACACACTCTTAGAGGAACTCTGCATTGTCTGATTGATGTCAGAATACAGTTTATACAAAGATAAGTCAATGTCTTTACAGCTTATTATCTTCATAAATCTCAGGTCGTTAAGTATAACGATATAACTAATGCTCTTGTCTGTTTCATTCAGCAATCTAGTAATTAACTAAACCACTCAGTCTTACTCGCAAGTTTGTTTCATTAATCAGGTATCACCCTTCATAATATACACTTTTTAGCTCATAGTGGAGCCCTTTTATATTTTATTGTAGTGGTCTTTCTCCTGAGATACGGTAACCCGAAATCCAAAAGACCTAAAGAGATTTAATTTATTAATCTCACATATATCCATGATGCTACTTAAAGCTTGCTACTTAAAGCGAATACTCTCACCTACAACTATAAATTTTATTCAAACACGCACTTTGCATGTTTGAATCTGCCCCCTTTTTCAAGGAAACAGAAACCAAATCCTTTCATAGATTCAAATCTATGTAATCCTCCTTCTACAGGAGTGAAATTGAACCCACATACATCTCCTATCCTTATAGGAGATACAGCTATCTTTCTCAAGATAGCAATTTTGTTTTTTGTCATAATGTTTTTATTTAAGTTTGAATAAATCATTTTTAAAACCACTCTGCATTCAGTTGTAACAACTAATACTAATGACAAACATAGCTGTCTTGATATTTAGGGAATTGTGCATTCCTACTCAACCTGTTGCAACAGTATTGTTGAGACCCTATTACAATATCATTAGTTATTACAACTGCTTACCCTTGTGAAGTAAGTTGTGATGCATTAATTTTAAGAAAGACAAATAGTAGATAAACTCTTTAACATACTGTACAATATATTAAATACTAAAGATAGTTATTAGTTTCTCACACTAACTTTTTCTTTTAATTACAATTGAGTTTGTAATCCGTACTTCTCTACCACTTGTCTTAATAATACATATAAGGAATGTATCAACACCACTGAATTCTCATCGTAGTCTACAGTTTAACCACAATGCCCTACCCTTTTCCCTATTTACTACATTCAGGAATACTCTCAGGAGTTTTTTTTAATTTAATCATAATAATAATAATGTGCACGTATATCCCAACAATCCTAGTTTGGACATAGCACTAAATATAACCTAGACTAACTTTTTGCAGTAATAAGAAGTATGTCTATTTTAACTCTAAGTACGCCTACCATAGAGTAGTTATTGTAAACCCATCTGCAATTTATAGAGGCTTTGGACTCTCAACAATTAATTTTGTTGGCTACATTAATTTTAAATATATATATAAAAGCAATTTTTCTACCAAAAAACTTACTTTGCAAAACAAAGTAGTTTAAAACATAGAGTTAATAACTCCCTGTCTTTCAACACGTTAACTACTAAAAGTTAAAGTAAAATTGTACTCCATTCCTCATTATGATCAGTTATAAGTTAAATTCAGGAGTATCGGCATTTAAAACACCTTAGAATAAGTTTAGAGTGGTTTCAGCACTATATACAATGTATTCATTTTATACGTATTGTTGTCAACTTTTAATAGGTATGACAGGTTAACCCTTATTAATATCACTTATACATATCAGATAATTATAATGTCTTACTAATATTCTTAGTTTACACGTAAACATAGAAATAAAGTTCAAAGGAAAAACAAAGTTTTCAACTCATTATAATTTATCATAATACATAAATAAGAATTACCCTACCATCCATTTGGACGATAGAGTAATCCCTAAGCACCTAAAAAGGGATTGCTCCCTTCTTGCTATTCTTGAATAGCAGCCAATTGCTTATCAAGCAATTGGTTCTGTTTAAGAATCCTTTGGATTTTTTGGGATCTTTCCCAAAAATCCAAACCTTCGTTCAGATAAAGGTTTCCTTTATCTGATACTTCGACATCACAAGTCACGGTATCACCGGGTTTTTTGGTCTTTGACCAAATCTCGGTGATCTGTTGGTTCTTGTTTGCTCCAATGAGCAAACTTTCCTTTTTCTTGTCATTAGATTCAAGCGTCACCAATTTCTTTGAAATTGTTAGAATTTTAAATTCTCTTTCCATTTTTTTTAGTTTTTAAATTAAATAATATAGGGTAGCACCGCGACCCTAAATTTTTAGACGGGGCTTCAGGATGAACAGGTCCATCATAGTGCCTACATGACAAATTTTTATAAGTCTAAAACAGTGCCTATGTATTAAATTTTTAAACCATAAAAAAATACCTAAGGTACACCCCGGGGGTCATATTATAAGGGGTCTATACCTAGGGGGTCTTAGCTGGAATTTTGTCGCAAATTTAGTATACATTTGTGACAGAAGTATTTAGTATTCTATATTGGAATATGGAATAAAGTGTATTGTGAATACACTTATTGGTTCTATTAAGTGTATCTATATTACATTTTTATAGAGTTATATTTGCTTTTGTCAGAAATTCTTTTTAAGTTTGTGTTTTTAATATAATACCCTTTCGTCTAACTGGCAGGACAAATGATTTTGGGTCATTGAATTGGAGTTCGAATCTCTGAGGGGTAACTAATAAATTGTTTTATGGAAGAATACGCAGTTTTAGAAAATATTAAAACAAAAGATTATCATACATTTTATCTAGAGGGGGTTGTAGTTAATACAGGTACTTTATTGTATACTCCTGGAAAAAATCTTGAAGAAATAATAAATATAAGATGTGTAGCATATCCAAATAAATTTAACATCATTAGTTATAATCAAGGTGATACTACAATTAGTAAAGGAACTAAATTTTACAAAGTAGATTAACAATACTATGAGTAATAAAGATAAACCAGATAATGCTGTATTGTATATAGACTTAGATAGGAATTTTTCTATATTAATGGAAAGGCTTAGGCAGTTAGAGGTTAGAGTTAAACTATTAGAAAAGAATAAAGATGGTATATAATAAAGTATATGAATATGGAGGGTATAAGTTTGACATTAAAGTTGAGACTAATACTTCTAAGGATAAAAGGGTAGACGGGGGTAATAGTTATCATACTATAACTGTCACTTGTAAGACTTTAAAAGATTACTTCTATAAGGATGAAATAGAGAATAGGAGGTTGACTGTTTTTATAGGTTTAGCTCAGAATAGGGCTAAGTTATATGTAGATGATATGAAGAATGATGATAGTGCAGAAAGGGAATTAATGAAAAGTTTAGGATTTAATTAGGATATATCAAAAATAAGTTGTAGGTTTGCATTAAAATTAATAATAATGGATGGTAAAAAGTTTTCTATAAATAAGGTATTCTCTACTATAATAGAGAGAGATAAGTTCTATGTGAACCTTATACTATTATCTAAAGGTATTAGGTTATCTAATACTGAGTTATTAGTTTTGACTACATTCTTTAGTAGTGGGTATAACAAATCTATTAGAGATAAGATCATTGAGAATAAGCTAGTTAAGAATAGTGGGAACCTAGGGAATATACTATTGACACTAAGGAAGAATAAGTTATTGGTTAAGAATGATCATTCTGAGCAACTATGTGAAGAATTGTCTGTACCTTTGGCTAAAGATATTAATATTGTAAATATAATTATAAAGTAATGAAAATTAAAAAGATTTTAGGAAATAAGATCCTAGTTAAAAGGGTAGAGATGAAGTTAAACTCTGGTTTGATTGTAGATAATACTTCAGTAGAACCTTATTTTAGAGGTGAGGTTTTGATGATTGGTAATAAAACTACTGATACTAAGGTAGGGGATATTATTAGAACTGGGTATCACCATGGGATGGACTGGAAAGAAAAAATTAGTACCCTTGAGCCAGATAAAGAAGACATCCTAAAGCTTATTAATGAAGAAGATATTTGGGCATTTGAATAATGTTAGGAGATTTTAACATATTAAATAGAATAGCTTCCTTCCATAAGGATAATCCTATCAAAAAATCTATAGGGGATAAAGAAGTTCTTAAGATTATGCAGGTTATTAATGATGAGCAGTGGAGGGAGACTTTAAGATTAAAGCAATTTACAAACTTTAATGCTATAAATATGCCAGGCTTAGGTGCATTTAAGACTAAGATGTCACCTTTAAAGAAATATGTTTATCTATCTATTAAACAGTTAAGAAGACTTAGGAAAAGAATAGAGAAAGCTAAGGTAGAAAACCCTAACTTTGACCCTGATAACTCTATGACTCAAAAGATACATGATGATCTTGTCATAAAAGTTAAAGCAGCTTGGTCACAATTAAACAATCATAGAGAGATAATCATTATGAGGACTTTAAGAGCAAACCATATTAAAAGAGAAAATAATAAAGAGTCAGAAATTAAAGTACTATACGAGAATTTTGACTGGAAATTCATAACAAAATACTTAAAAGATGAGTAAGTTTACAGAAATACTAAAAATGATACCTAAGGGTATCTCTAACCCTCAAGATATAATTGACGGTTGGATCAATGATGCTAAATTAGAAAATGGAGATTTGTCTGATGAACAGACAGAACTTATACTAAAAAGAAGGGCTATATGTGAGGCTTGTCCTTTAAATTCTTCTAATGCCAGAACTTCTTCGGAGTATATGGAGTTATATGGTAAGAATTACACAACAAGTTTAAACTCATTACATTGTACTATATGCTCTTGTAACATTAAAAAGAAATCAGCATGTTTACACTGTTCATGTGGATTGTCTGAGTATAACTTAAATAATCCAACAAACAAACAAGAATTAAAATGGTAACTTATGGAAATTAGAAAAAAAAATCCAAGAGAAGAAATGCAAATTAGAGCTTCTTTTCTGTCAAACCTAGATGCAATTGTAGTAGGTTTTCCTGATTTAACTATATCTCAACATTTAAAAGGTATTATGAGATCTAAAGGTAAAGTGCCTTCAGACTTATATAACTTATCAAACGAAGGTTTGTTATCTAGAGTAGAGTCTTATAGAAGAGAATTAGAAGATAATCCACCTAGAGTTTGGGGATCAGATTATGACAATGACTAAATAATAACATGGAAGAGATAAAAGAAAAATTACTACAGAAGCTCAAAGATGCTTTTGTAAAGAAAAAAGAATTGGCAGATTTCTTTGAGAAGAATTCTAAGGATCCAGATACTATTGAGAAAGACTTAAAATTAAAGTTAGGTGCAATTACTCTAAAGAGTGTCTTCATAGAAGCTAATATACTTACTATATGTAACATATTAAATGAAGACTTTGGCTTAGATCTTGAAGCAACTTTAACTAAGGATGAGTATTTCACATACTATATATTAAAGAATCATGCTGCTTATGATTTGAAAGTAGAAGAAAACAAATTAAAGATTAATCCTGAATTTGAATCTTTTATTACAAACCTAAAAACTCAAATAAAAGATGGCAGTAAGTAAAAAACAAAGTACCTATATTAATGAGGAGTTAGATTGGTTAGAGTTTAAAGCTAAAGATCTTAGGTTATATGTAGATAATAATCCTTTTTCTGAGTTAAAAGACAGGATTACTTACAAGGAACTTAAGAATGGAGGTGTACTACCTATCACTTCTGCCACTATAGAGCAACAATTATCTGCTTTAACTAAAGCTCTTAAAGAATATGCCGAGATTATTAGGGTAGTTAATGACATGAGAGAAAAAGAAGAGTTAAAAAAGATAGCAAGAGGGGGTAATTCAGTCTCTTCACTAATGGATAAAGATGATTAGTACTTCAAAAGACTTACTTATAAATTGGAAACAAACTCCTGCAGAAAATTCTCAGGAGTTTGAATCATTTTGGGAAGAAGAAAGACAGAAATGCAAGAATGGTATCACTATAGATGGGATTTTTATAAATCCTTTCTTATACTGGCACTGTAATCTATGGACAATTATATCAGATCATATTACAAAAGGTAGGATTAGACAAAAACCAGATTTCAGGGACTCTGAGTGGTTGATTACTAATAAGATATGGGAGGCAGAAACCTGGAAAGATGAATATGGTAACATAAGAAAGAAGGGAGTTATTGCTGCTGGAACTAGAAGATTCTCTAAATCTGAAATAGAGGCTTCCTTCTGTGCATGGAAAGCTTGTAATTGGAGAAACTCTCAAGTATTAGTATCAGGTCTTAATGAACCCGATATAAAAATCATTACAGATAAGATTGACTTAGGTATAAATGAATTACCTAACTACTGGGTTAAAAGTAAAGTAGAAGATAATTGGAAAAAACAAGTGTCATTAGGTCACAAAGATGCTAAGACAGGAGAAAGAAATATATACTCTTCGTTTGCTATAAGAAACTTTGACGGTGGAACTAATGAGGAGGCCCTAGCGGGTTTAACTCCTTCAGGTGGAGTAATAGATGAGGGTGGTAAAGGATCCTTCTTAAAAGCCTTATTAGCTGGTTTACCAGGTTTGTCTACCCCTAGTGGTTGGAGGGGAACTTTCCTTGTCATGGGTACAGGTGGAGATATGGAAAACTTTAAAGATTTCCAAACTCTGTTTGATGATCCAGAACAATATAACTTCCTTTCTTGTGAAATTCCAGATGAGAATAGAAGAGGTGGTTTGTTTTTACCAGGCCATATGTCTTATGCTTACCCAAAAATACAATCTAACTTAGCTGACCATATAAATGTAGACCCAAAAAAATACCCTAACCTAGCTAAGATTAAAATAGTTGTCTCTGACAAAGAGGTAAACAATGCTACTATAGATAAAGAGAGAGTAGAAAAATCTAAATCTCAAGACCCATCTGCACTACTAAAGCATATGATGTACTTTCCTAAGAATAGTAGGGAAATGTTTATGAGTGTATCTAATAATAACTTCCCCTTAAAAGCTGCAGAAAATCATCAACTATGGTTAAGAGATGGAAACTTTGAACCAGAGTACGTAGATTTATATAGAGATGAAGGGAATAGAGTTCAATCTAAATATTCTGAGTTAAGGCCAATAAGTAAGTATCCTGTAAATGCTACAGACTTTAAAGAAGCTCCTATAGTATTATATGAAAGACCTCAAGACTTACCTTATGGTTCATATTGTATGGGAGTCGATGCTTATAATAAGAATGACTCTTCAGATAAAGTAAACTCTTTAGGTTCTGTGTACATATTTAAAAGAATGTATGACCCATTAGGAGAGTTTCAAAATTCAATAGTAGCTTCTTACTCTGGAAGACCAGCTGAGATTACTACTTTTTACCAAATAGCTTTAAATTTATGTGAATACTATGGAGCAATATGTTTACCTGAGACGAATGAAAGATTTATTGATTTCTTTGTTAATAAGAAAAAGGGAAATCTTATACATGATTCAGTCCAACTTGCAAGAGATATTAATCCTCTTACTTCAATTAGGGCTCCTAAAGGCTTAAACCCTTCTGTGACTAATCAAAAGTATTATATGGAACTTGAGGTTCAATATACTACAGAGGAACTAGAACATGGAGATGGTAATAAAATAGGTATAGTTAGGATATTAGACCCTATGTTATTAGAAGAGATGATACAATATAGATCTAAAGCAGCTAGAACTGGAGGTGTGCATGACATAAACTGTGATAGGATTGTAGCTTTTGGGCATTGTTTAGTCTTAGCTCAGCATATGGATAAGTATGCTCCTTTAGATTCTTGGAAACCAAAAGATAAAGAACAAGTATTTAGACAAGACCCTACTATTAAAAGCTTTTTTGGTACTTTACATAAGAAAACTACAGGACCTTTTAAATCAATTTCAGACATTCCGGTGAGACCTAAAAATAATGGTATGAGATTTATCTAACCAAATTCACTGAATTTACTTATACTTTATAATATTTAAATTTTATTCATTATAATTGTATATTAAAATACTTTAAAATTATAAAATGTCTTCTTCAGTATTAGATATAAGTAAACCATTAAATGCTTCATTACCAAGGCAACAATTACCTCTAAAGAAAAAATTAGAGGAAATGGATAAGTATGGTAATTCTAAATGGATGAAAGACTGTTTAGATTCCCTAGAGGCTTTAGGTCGTTACCAATTTTACCAAAACTTAGCATTAAGAGATAACTATAGAATTGTTTCAAAAGAGTTTGACTTGAAACATTATATGGACTCTTCCAATTACTATGATATTACTTCAGCTGTAACTCAAGAGTTTGAAGTACCATACCACTTAAAACATTATGACATTATAGGTAAGGCTATCATGATGTTAGTAGGTGAGTATGTTAAAAAACCAGATATTTTCTTTGTTAGGGCTTCAGATTCAGAATCAACTAATGAAAGAGTAAGGGTTAAGACTCAATTGTTACAGTCTTATATGCAACAAGAGATCCAAAAAGAAATTACTAAAAAACTTGTTGAAATGGGATTAGATCCTGATAGAAAAGAGTTTAAGGATGAACAAGAAGCTCAACAATACCAAGAAGAAATTAAACAAAAATATAAAGAGTTAACTCCAGAAGGTATTGAAAAATACATGAAGTATGACTATAGAACTTCAGCAGAACATTGGGGACAAGCAGTACTATCAAATGATAGGATAAGATTTAACTTTAAGGAATTAGAAAAAGTTGAATTTACTGATATGTTAATTGCAGATAGATGCTTTTCACATATGTACTTAACTCCAACTGGCTATAACTTAGAGTATTGGAACCCAATTAATACTTTCTTTCACCAATCCCCAGAGGTTAGGTATGTAGAAGAAGGTGATTATGCTGGTAGAGTATTCTATATGAACAAATCTCAAGCTATTGATAGATTTGGTTGGAGAATGCAAGAGGAACAAATCAAAATGTTATACCCTAAGGATATGACAGATAGAGCAGGTAATGTTTATGGTGAGTTTTTTAATGCTACTCAATTCCCTTTCCCTGCTTACAGAGATTATGCAAATGTCACTACCTCATTAGGTTATGACCCATTTAATAATACTCCAGTAGGTAACTTACCAGCTTTAACAACAGAAGATTTAAATACAGGTTTCCCTAACTATCAGTTTGCAACAGGAGATTTAGTTCAAATTACTGAAGGTTATTGGAGAAGTCAAAGAAGAATTGGATTCTTAAAAACAACAGACCCTGAAACTGGAGAGCCTATCTCTACTATGGTAGATGATAATTTTGTTCCATCTCAATTTGGAATAGAGGAACTTAAAAACACATCTGTAGCTAAAGGCCTTGATACTCAACCAGATAACACAGTTCTATGGACTTGGGTTACTCATATTTGGCAAGGTTGTAAGATAAATGCTAACTTCTCTCAATCAGTAGAAGACAGAGATAGAAATGCAATTTACTTTGACATTAAACCTTGTGACTTTCAATTTAAAGGAGACTATACACCATTCCAACCTAAGCTTCCTATATGTGGAGGAGTATTTAATAATAGAAATGCTAAATCAAACTCATTAGTGGATTTGATGAAGCCATACCAAATTGCTTACAACGCATTCATGAACTTAGCTTATGGTATTGCTCAAAGGAATAATGGTAAGTTTTTTATTATGGATGCTAGAGTATTATCTAACTTTAAAGATTGGGGAGGTGAACAAGCTGCTCAAAAAGCTATGACTATAGCTAAAGAGTTAGGTTGGTTACCTATTGATCCTTCATCTTCTAACTTAGCAGGTGGTGGTCAATTTAATCAATTTGCTGTACATGACTTAGATGAGTCTGATAAAGTAAGTAGACTAATACAACTAGCTGTTACTTTTGAAGAACAAGGCTTTAAACAAATAGGTATTACTCCTCAAAGACAAGGTCAAGTACAAGCTTCTGAAACTGCTACAGGTGTAACAGCTTCTATAAATAACTCATACTCAGTTACTGAGCCATACTTTGAAAACTTTTACAACTATAAGAGAAGAAAACTAAAGATGCTATTAGACTTAGCTCAATATGTAGCTTCTAAAGAAAAAGATATTATCTTAACTTATACTACTTCTGACTTAGGTAATGCATTTATTAAGACTACTGGCACAGAAGTTATGTTAAGAGACTTAGGTGTAAATGTAGATAACTCTCAAGATGCTATTCAAGATTTAGAGTTTGCTAAGAAGATTGCACTTCAAAACAATACTACAGGTTTACCTATGTCAGCTCTTATTTCTATGATTTCTCTTAAATCTCCTAAGGATATACAGAAAGCTTTGGAAGATGCAGAAGATAAGCTTAACCAACAAAAACAAGCAGAGCAACAACATCAACAAGAAATGCAACAAGAGCAAATTAAAGCTGCTAAAGACCAACAAGCTCAACAACAAGCTTTTGAAGCACAACAAAATCAATTGGATAGAGAAAATGAAATTAGAAGAGCAATGATTTCTTCTATGGGATTTGATCAAGACATCCAAGGTAATAATATGATAGATGTTGTAGAGCAAGGTAAGTTAGCCATTGACCAATCTAAGAATGCATTTGAACAATCTGTTCAAACTCAACAAATGGCTCAGGGCCAAATGGACTCTATAAGAAAACATCAACTTGAAAAAGAAAAAGTTAATTTGACTCAAAAACAAATAGATTTAAAAGAAAAAGAAATTAAATCTAGAGAGCAACAAGAAAGACTTAAAAATCAAGGGATTATGGAGCAAAATAAGAACCAAATCCAACTTTCTAATAAGAAGCATGAGTCTGATATGAAGATAGCTAATAAGCAGTTAGAAATGAAAGATATGGAATCTAAAACTGCAGAGAAGATTGGAAAAATTAAAATTAACTTAGCCAACATTCAAGTTCAAAAAGCAAGACAAAAACCTAAAAAATAAATACAATGGAAGACCCTAAAGAAAAAGATTTCCAGGAAAGAGAATTTTTTAATACTTTTGAATGGACTTACACTATTGAACATCCAAAAACTTCAGATGAAACAGCAGTAGTAATATTTGCTGACACCTATGAAGAGTCTGTAAAAAAACTGAAAAAACTGGGACTTCCATATGATTTAAACAAATGGCATCTAGAGTCTTCTGTAAATTTTGAACCAAATTTAAATTCATATATTTATACAGAAGTTAAAGATGAAAAAGATAATAGTTGAGCCATTTCACTTTACAGTAAATGTTTTTGATAATAAAAAAGAGTGTATAGATTGGGTTATACTTAATCATGCTGACTATGATATTGTAGAAACTATAAAAAATTCTGAAGGGTTGTTCCATCAGTTCCAAAATGACCCTAAGTTTATGTTGTACTATCAAAATATAGATACACTAGAACATGAAATAATCCATGCTACTTGGTTTTTATTAGACTATGCAAGTATACCCTTATCTGTAGACAATCATGAAGTACAAGCTTATTTGTTTGAACACATAAAAAGACTTATAAAAACATAGAGTTTTGATTTATATATGAATGCAACTCTATAACACATACTTGTAAGTGTAAAAACTATTTTGTATGTTTGTATCAAAACCAATAAAAAATGTCTGAATTTAATGTATCATCCATGACGGATGAAGAATTAGAGTCATTGTCAAATCCAACTTTTGAAGCTCCTGGAGCAATTAGAGACAATGAAGAAGAAAAGCCCAACCAAGATAAACCAATCACTACTCCTGTAAGCACAGAAAAGCCAGAAGTAGGTGCTATGAACCTAGAGGATTATCTTGATGAAGACGGCAACCAAATAATTGAAAAAACTGAAGAAGAGGAAGAAGAAGATACTCCTAGAAAAACTAACTCTAATTCAATAAATTATACCAACTATTACAAGTTACTTGTAGATAAAGGTGAGTGGCAAGAAGTTACTGATGCAAATGGAAATCCAATAGATTCTTCCGACATTGATGCTGAAACATTTTCAGAATTAGCAATACAACAGGCTCAATGGAAAGCAGATAGTGTACTAATGGAGAGAGAACAAGAATTTGGTTCTCAATATCATGAACTTGTTAATTATATGAAAAATGGTGGTAGAGTTGAAGACTTAGCCAGATTTCAAGCACAAACAACTGACATTGAATCTCTAGATCATACAGATCCTAAAGAGGCAGAAGAAATCATTAAAGCTCATTATGAAGCTTTAAACTTTTCTGATAAAAGAATTAAAACAATTATTGATTCTTTAAAAGATCAAGGAGATGACATTCTAGTTGAAAATGCAGCTGAATCTAAAGAAAAGCTTTTAGAAGCAATTCAAGAAGAGAAAGAAGAAGAATATAGAAGACAAGAATTAGTTAATGCTAGGCAAAAAGAAGCTCAACACAGATTTACAAGATCTTTAAAAGAGCAGATCCATACAGATCAATTAGCTGATAGAGAGAAGAAAGAAATGGAAAAATTCTATTTTGAGTATAAACACCCAATTGGAGGGAATCAAGTTGCTTCTGATTTTTATGTTAAGTACCAAGAAATTCAATCAGATCCTTCTAAGTTTTATAAACTAGTAAAGTTTATTAAAGACATTGATAGTTTTGATGATAGAAAAAAAGTAGAAGCTAGTACTCAAAGAAAAACATTTGATTTAGTAAGAAGCGGAGAAGCATTAATTAAGAAAGACACTCAATCTCCAAATGAAGTTAAATCTACTAGAAAAGCCCCAACAACGTTTAAAAAGTTATTTTCATAACATATACACATATTAAAAATTTAAAAAGAAAAATAAATGGCAACACCTACATTTCAGAATTTTGGGAACAACCTGGTAGTAAAGAAAGCAGATTATCGTTTTCAAGGTATCTTCACTGATGCAAATTACCTATTGAACCTATTTGGAGATGATATTAGATCTACACACATGGGAGTTCTCTCAGCATGGAATCAATGGTCTTTGATCTCTACTCCTTTGTTATCAATGACAGAACTTCAAAAGAATACTATCTATACTAATGGTGATGATGGAGAATTAACTTTCAACATGCCTTACCAATTAGAAGGTCCAACAGTTAAAGAAGATTTAACTTCAGACATGCCTTATCCAGGTAGAGATGGTCAAGAATTTGAAATCTTGATTGGAGATGGTGGTTTAGAGCCTTGCTTCCAAGCAGGTACTAGAATTACTGCAGATTTTAGGGATGGTCAAAACTTATATATTGTATCAGTTGGTTCTGGTTTAGGTCAAGGTTTCAAATACCGTGTTAAGCTTGTAACTAATGATAAAGCTGAATGGTTTAATAAAAAATATTTAAATCCAGGTACTCAGTACTTTAGAATTTCAGGTACTGCGGGTGAATTCACTGAAGATTTCGCAGGTATTGATAACTCATTTGGTATGATGAAATTGAAGCATCAATTGGGTGGTCGTAGAGGTGTTGAATACTCTATCACTGGTAATGCTCAAAGATTGAAACTTCAATTCAAAGGTTCTAATGCAGAAAAATTTGATTGGGTAAATAGTCAATCATTCATGAGTCCTAATGACCCTTCTTTCTACATGGTTATTGGTGAAGGTAATGGTAAAATGGGAACTGATGGTATGCAAGGTATCAAGCCAGGTACAGAGACTTGGTTGACTTATGCAGATGCAATGATCATGAAACAATTAATGCTTGATGAAGAGAGAGACTTAATGTGGGCTAGAGGTGGTGTTATCCAAGGTGCTAGAAACAAATCTCAAGTAATTGGTGAAGGTTTATATAACCAAATGAAAAAAGGTAACTGGGTTAAATTGCCTCGTTATTCAAGAGAAGGTTTAATGAATGTATTTGGTCAAGTGTTTAGAAACAGACCTGACATTCCTGATTACAAACGTAAATTTAAACTTCAAGGTGGTAGAGGTGCAGTTATGGAATTGCAACGTATCTTCAATGAAGAAATGAATAGAACAGCTAACCAAGCTGGTGCAGTTATGGATGCTCAAAGATTAGGCATCATCTCTGGAGATCCAATGAGCTTGAAAGTAGGTTACAGATTAGGTGAAGTTTATATTCCAGGTATGGGATGGTTAACTATCGAACATAACCCAGCTTTTGATTCTCAATTCTCTAGAACTGAAGATGAGCCATTTATCGGAGGTTTCCCTAAGCACTCTTACACATCAGCTATTTTTGATGTAACTGATAGCAACTATACAAATGCTGCTGAAGTAACTTCTCAAGTTGAATGGGCTAAAGGTGTAGACACAGGTGCTAACATTTACTTAGTACGTAATGCAGCAATGCCAGGTACAAAAGTAACTTACATTGCAGGTAGAACATCTCCGTATGCTCCTTCTGCAGGTAGAGGTAATGTAGCTTCAACAAGATTTGATGGTTCAACTACAATCATGGAGAACCAGTCTAACATCTTCTTGAAAGATCCAACCAGATCTATCTTGTTAGAACTTGCATAACTAGAAGAAAATTTTAAAAACCAATAAACCAATAATTAAAATGAGTATATCATTAGCTTCTAACTATAAGTTAGAACCAAACATACAAAAAAAAGACATAACAGGGTTGAACTCTTACGGAGTATCTAAATATCCAGGAACTTTTACAGGTTATGCACCAGGTTATAATGTAGTAACAAGAAAGTATACTACAGGCTTAGATGCAGAAGCAAAAGAAATCCTGGCTATTCAGGACCCTAAGAAAAGGGAGGCAAAACAAAAAGAGATTAGACAACTAAAAGAAAAGTTAGAGTCTTACTATGGTAAACCAGGTTTACTAGATGCGGACTCTACATTTTGGGACAGTTTTATAATTCCAGTTGTTACTTCTAATGATCTAAAGACTTATCTTGAACTAGACGGTAAAACTTTTGATCTTAATCCTACTGATAATCCGGTACATATGTTAGCTCTAATTGTTCTTGATGCTAACAACTTCTTACCAAAAAATAAAGAAGAAGCCGGTTCTCCAGATTTCTTAGATGCTAAGTTTTACTTGACAACTCAGGAAGAAGAAGATAAAGAATCAGAAAGCTTTATTAGAAAAGAAATTGAAGTTGGTAAAAATCTTTCAATGTTGTTTGGAGATGTAGTTAATTATGAACTTGCTTTTGAAATTGCTTATTATTTAGGTCTTGCTCCTAAAATGGGATGTTCTGAACCAGCTCTTAGAAAGATGTTATACCAAGCTACTAAAGAATCAAACTTTGCTTCTAAATTTATTACAGCTTGTGGAATGGAAAAACAAGACTTACTAATTGCAAATATCTTTAAGAAAGCTGTTAAGTTAGATATAGTTAAGTATAATGGATTTGATAAAATGTACTTTAGAGGTGGTGTGAATTTCAGAGAAACAGAAGACAACTCTATTGCATATTTAAAATCTCCTGAAATGGCTAAAGAACTTGCTCAACTAAGAGAAGCCGTAGACAAAAAAGTAACTACTTCTAAAAATATCTATTAATATGTATAATGCAGCCAGAACTAATATATCAAAAATTACTTTTAAAAGTAAATAAAGGCAATACTGAATTTAATATTGCACTAGATAAACCAAGGGCTGTTCTTATAATAAATGAAGTAAAAAATAGATGGGTTGAGTCTCATATAAAAGATAAAGACTCTATTTTAATTGATTCTTTACAAGAGATAATAAAAACAGCAGAATTTTTAGTAGGTGTTGATAAAAGCATTTATACAGAATACGAAATACCTTTTAACTTTTACGAAGACATATTAGTGTCTTGTGAAGCTCAAAGAGGAAAATGTAAAAAGACTATCTATTCTAGAGAAATAAAAAATCAGAATCAAAATATACTTCTTTTTGATTCTAACCAAGAACCGGATTTTGATTTTGAATGGACTTTCCATCAAATTATATCAAACACACTTAGAGTATTTGTGAAGGATTTTAAAATAAATAAAGTTACTTTTACTTATTATTCCGTAATACCTGAGTTTGACATAGAAGGATACGTAGATATAAATGGAAATCCATCCACAAACAAACCGATTGATTTATCTGACCAGTATGTTGATCAAATAATTAACTTAGCTGCAGAAGAGTACATGAGAGATTTTGAATCTTCAATAGGTTTACAAATAGCACAAAATAGAACAAGTTCACAAGAATAAAAAAATAATTTAAAATTAATAAAGAAAAATGGCACAAAATTATAAAAATGCATTTCTGACAAACATCACTACTCTCCCAAGTTCAGGAGACACTCTTACTTTAGGAGACAGTCAAATTGGTGTGTTTAACGCTACAACTTATCAAGCAGTGTTGACACCTAGTTATCCATCAGTAACAGAGATTATCATTGCTCAAGGTAGAGATGCTATGACATTTCCAATGGGATCTGGTTTAACTAATGAGACTCCAAAATCTCCAAGGATTGCTGCTCAAAGCATTGTTAAGTGGGAAGCTAAAAAATCTCAAAGACCTCAGAACATGATTGTTACTTTAGGTTTTGATGGTGTAGACACTTCTAAAACTTTATCCCTTCCGGTAGACAAAGATGTTAAGTTTTTCTTAACTCTATCTGGTCAACCAATGGGAAACATTTTTGGAGCAGGTTCTACAACTCACTATACTACTTTAACTGAAGAGTTTACTCCAATCTTACCTTGTGTTGATGATTGTGCAGATAATTGTGGTGATTTAGTTGATTGCAATACAATTGCTGATGCAATTATTGATGTAGTAAACAAAAGAAAAATTGTTGGTGGTCAAGAACTATCTAAATATGTAAGAGTTTCTAAAGTTTTATCTTGTGAAACTCCTTCAGGTTATCCAACAACTAATTGTGTTAAATGGACTTTGGAAATTTGTGACTTAGGTAATATGAGTGCTTTAGGTCAAGTACAAGCACAATATCCTGGTGCAACTATTACAAGAAGTGCAAGAGTTGGTTCTTTATCAACTTATGAATTAATTCTTTGTGATGGATCTACTCCAGCTGATTATGACTTATCAGTAACTCCAGTTATCCCTAACTGTTCAACTTGTCCTTCAGGATACACTCTTACAGATGAGTTATATGCTTATATTATAACAAGAACAGATGCTGGAACTAGTACAGCTTTAAATACTTTTAAAACTAACTATACAGCTACAGCAGAAGAAGCAACTGCAGTAAGATTATCTTATGCACTTGGAACTTCAACTTATCAGATTTTTTCAACTAGTTCTACTTTAAGTCCAGTTGCATCACCAGCAGGTGACGTTGTAACTTCAATTGGAACTGTACAAGGAATTTGTACTATTGATACAGCAACTACTACTCCATGGACAGAAGGTGCTACTTGTACTAAAGCTCAAAAAACTTTCCAGATTTCATTGAAAAATGATGCTTGTGGAAATGGTTTCTTAGCTGAATTAGAAGCAGCTTATGAAGGAATTGGTACTGTAAGTCAAGGTGAAACTAACTCTGATAACTGTACTACTATCTACTACATCGTAATTGACAGTGATAATATTTCTTGTGATACTTGCAACGAACCTGGTTATACTTTCTCTGTACCTCAACCTTTCAATCAGTCTATTTGGACAGAAACTTCAATGATTGTTGATGGAACTGGATGTGTATGTGGTGTTAAATTTGAATCTGCTTATGTACAAAGAGAAAGAAAAGAGTGTTATTTTACTTCAGTTTCTTATGAAGTTGAACCATTATTTATCTCTATCTCTTCTAAGAATCCAAATGATAGAGATTATTCTGAACTTTGTCACAGCGATTTTCCTGTAACAGTTGTTCAAGGTGTTAAATATGCAGCAGGTTTTGGTTCTTCAGTAGTATCTGAAAGAGTTAAACAATCTAACTTCTACTTCAACAGACCTTGGAAAGGTGATCCAGCAGAAAGAGATGCAATGGGTTATGAATTAGGAGTAGATCTACAAGGATACTATGATGAGTATGTATTGGTTTTCACAGCTCCTATGCCAGAAGGAAACACAATGTCTCAGTTTGGTAGAACTCAATTGGAACAATATGAATATCATATTTACTTCCCAGAAGGTGGTGGATCTGAATTTGAAACAGCAATTAATGCTTTTGTTTCATTCCCTGGTTCAACAATTCTACCAATCACTATCTAATAGTAATTAAAATACTTTTCAAAAAGGGCAAAGCGGTTTACTTAATTGCTTTGCCCTTTTTTATTAAAAAAAATATTAAAACATAAATAAATGGCATTTTATAAAAATCCTTCAGCTATTAGAAGATCTATCTTAGCTTTTGTTAGACACTTACTTTCTAAGTCTTTGTACAGAGCTTTTGATTTCTTACTTTCTCCATGTTGTACTCCTAGTATATCAGCTACAGCTGTTTGTGTAGGATCTACTTACACTGTTACATTAACACTAGCTAATAGTTTTAATTTTGGTTCTAACAGTCTTGCTACTTTAATTATAGATCCAGCTACAGGAAATAATGAAATAGGTGGTGTAGTAACTTATCTTGGTGGTGACACTATTGTATTTACAACTGTATCAGCTACAGCAGGAGCAGCTTCTTTACAATTAGAATTATTCTTACCAACTAATACTACTGTAAATTCAGGAGTAGTTACTTATAGTAATAAAGTTAATATTACTTTCCCAGTTTGTCCATAACTTTAAAAACTATTTATAATGTATGGAACAGATACCAAATTATTTAAAACTTGTGTTAGAAGTAGTTTCTTTTATATTTGTAATGTTTGGTGTTTATGTAACTTTGGATCGAAGAATTACTACACTAGAAACCCAGCATAAAGGAAAAGTGCAAGATTTTGATGAAAAAATATTACAGTTAAGACAAGATATGAAGGAGCAAATGACTTTCTTTAGAGAAGAATTAAAAAATCATTCTATTGTATATACTGAAAATTTAGATTCAATGCGTAAAGAACACAAAGAACTTACAGCTAGTGTAAGGCAATTGAATGATACTCTGATAAAGCTACAAGCAACAATGGAATTTATTCCAAAAAAATAAAACATTAAAAACCAATAAATTATGTGTACATCAATTAAATGCCGAGGTTGTGGCAAACTTACTCCTAGTTGTTCATTATCAGGAGGGTTATGTCAAACTTGTAGAGGCTTAGGTAAAAAATAAAAATGGCATTAACTACTACATATATAGACTTTACAATTCTAGATACCTATAATAACAAAACTATGGGTATAGCAGACATATCATATTACAGCAGTGCTATGATTTCTACTGGCTATACTTTACAAATTTTAGTTCCAGGTTATGAGGATCCTGCAGAATTAAATTACTATCCCAACGGTGTTACCATACTAAACTCTAATCTTTTAAACATAACTAGAGTTGCAGACCAAGCTGATCTTTTAGATCTGCCTGATGGTGTATATACTATTAAGATGTCTATTTGCCCTTTTGACAATTTTTGGAAAGAAAGAACTTTCTACAGAACATCTAGATTAGAATGTAAGTACTCTCAAGCATTACTAACATTAGATTTTAGTCAATGTACTGATTGTTTCTCTACTACTAAAGTTCAAAATTTAAGCTTAGCTAAAATCTATATTGAAGGTGTTCATGCTAATATGGTTGATTGTAACCTTAAAAAAGCTACAGAACTATATCAAAAAGCTAATGCAATATTAGATAATCTTTTAAACTGCGACTGTGCTTAATTTAAATAGAGTTGTTAATTCTGATATTAATAGTGAATTTATTGCTAATCTTCAAAAAGATATTAGTAAAGCTTTGGCTAAAAAAATAAATTTAAAGAATACTTCTGATAAGTATGACCTAAACTATTGTTTTAAATTAGACCTTTATCTTAAACTAGCTGAATATAAAAACATACTAAAAAGAATATCTAATTGTGATAGTTGTTTTAAAGATTATAATATTTCAGATATTGTATCTTCTATTAAAAATAATTTAAATAAAATATAAATGGATTCTTGTAATACTTGTGGTAATAGTTATGACAGATGTCCTGATGTTCTTTCAGGAAGATGTGTATCTTATCAAGGAGCCCCAATACCTTGTTTAAAATTATGTACTGGTGACTCAATTTCTTATATACAAGAACAAGTTGCTTTAAAGTTATGTGAATTAGTTGGGCTTACTGATATGTCAGGTGTTATTATTCCACCTTGTTTAGTAGCTGCTTGGGGTACAAATGACTACACAATATTAAATCTAATACAAACATTACTAAATAACTCTTGTGCTTTACAAGGTCAAATAGATGCTATTGATACTGCTCTTTTAACATTTGATCCTATGATCACTGTAGAATGGAAATGTTGTAGTACTGCTCCGTGTGTTATTTCACCTTCAATTAAAGTATCTGAAGCAATTCAAAGTATAATTGACTGTATATGTCTCCTTAAAGCTGATGTTACCTCTTTAACTAGTAGAGTAGCTTACTTAGAAGGAAGAGATAGAGATATTGCACTACAAATAAGTGCTATAAATTCAGCATTAGCTCCTATAGTTGCTTATATGCCTTGTATTAGAACCCTTTGTTCTTAAAAATAAAATAAAATAATAATGGCAAATAACTGTTGCGGAGATTCTATATATAACAAACAAAAATCTATAATTCCAGTACCTAATTGTGCTCCGGAGTGTCCTCCTGATTTAGGTTGTGAAATTATTATACCAGCAACTTGTGTGTCTATCATTCCTTCTATCTATTGTTTAGAATTAGGAGATAACTTACAAGATGCTCTTTCTGTTATTACAGATGCTATCTGTAACATTATACCACCTTCAGGCTACTCTTATACTGTAGCTGTTGATGCAAATGATACTTGTCCTGGTTATCTAGAAGATAAAATTACTTCTAGTTGTTTAGATGTGACTGTTTTAGATGTATCTGGATGTAAGTCAGTTAATATTGAACCTAAGCTTTTAGATTGGAAAAATTTAGTTTTAAATACTGGGTGGGGTGCTGTACCAGGATCTCCTACTTCTACCTACCAAGCTCCTCAATATGCTTTAGATTGTAATGGAAAGGTTTGGTTTAGAGGAACTTGTAGTAAAAATAATCTTGATTTACAGACTCTTGGTATAAACGGTTGTTTTGATGCTTCTTTACAAATAGATGATATAACTCCTTTATTTAAAAGAACACTTAATAGTATTAGGTTTGTACCAACAGGTGGCATTGGGTGGGCTGCTACAGATACATGGTTTTTAAATATGGATATTAAAGAAGATAGTTCTACGCTTATTTATGGTGGATATAAAAATTATAGTGGAGATAAGACTGGTGGCAGCTATTATGTAAATTTTGATGGCTTTTCTTACGAATTAAATTAAATTAAATGAGTTGTACTTCAAATTGCACAGGATGCACTACTTGCATAAATAATACAAATACTACTTGTAATGGTTGCCCACAACAAGTTGGTTCTCAGTGTGTTGTTTATAATGGAGAGTTATTAAGTTGTATTTCTGTAACAGCAGGGTTAGATTTAGAAACTATTTTAGGGTTAATAAATGATACTATTTGTACTATTGATCCTGCAGCTCAACAATTAACAGTTGTAGACTCAGCAAATACAAATAATATTACAGTAACTTCAACTACACTAGGAACTACTACTACATATCATGTAGATGTATCTAATGTATTGTTAATGAGGATTACTTCAATAGAATCTAGTATAACTACAATTAACAGTACTTTATTAAACTTACCTATAAATATTGTAAATAATACACCGGCTTACTTAACAATAAATCATCCTATTCCTAATAGATGGGAGTTTTCTTATATTGGCCCAACACCAAATAATGGTGGAGTTTTATATGCAGATAATGTAAAATTAAGTAGACCTATTTCTACAGGAGTTGCAGTAGCAAAAACATTTACAGCAAATTATATAACAGCATATAGTTTAGATGCAGGTAATGTAATAAAAGTAAAAGGTACTTTCCAAGTACCATCTAGTACAATACCAACATCAAGGTTATGTAAAATATCTGTAGGTGGAGGTGTCTTAGACTTAGAATATGTAGCACCTATAGGAGCTGGATCTTCAAATGTTTATTCAGTAGACTTTGATTTACAAATACACGTAGTAAGTGCTACACCTTTAGCTGCAGATAATGCTGTAATTAGAGGAACTGTTTTATCTACTTTTTCAGACAATAGTTTAGGCTTTGACTCTGATTATGTATTTAGTCCTAATAATTTAGTAAGTCCTAATTTACAACCAATTGCACACACAATGAATAATTATTGTTCATTAGATTGGAGTTCTTTAGCTATAGATGCTTCATTATCTGGTTCTACTGTGACTATAGATTCTCAAGCAAATATTTTTTCAATAGAATTAGTTAAATTAATATAATGGCATTTACAAGATTAACAAGAGAGATTCCTATAACTGCAGCTGGAGGTATTTTTACTATAGATGTAGATTCTCCAGAAGTTGAGTATACTATAACTGGTATTGCTGTAATGGCTGGAAATGTGACTATTAGTCCAACTTCTGCTGGTGTTATACCTAACAATACAAAAGTAATTATAAACTATCTTGCTACTTTAGACACAACTGTTACTACATTTAGTGTATTTGGAGTTTTTTTAAATGGCCCACAAACTCTTAGAGATCAACATATTATTTGTGATTATGTTAATTTTGCTTGGACTGTACAAATTTTATCAAACTTTGCTAACCCTGATATTATAAACACAAGTAACATTGTAAATGGTGCTGTTACAAATTCTAAACTAGCAACAGACTCTGTATCTACAATTAAGATAGTAGACTTAGCTGTAACTACTAATAAAATAGATAATCTAGCTGTAACAGCAGGTAAGATTGCAACTGATGCAGTTACTACTTCTAAGATCTTAGATCTAAATGTGACAACAGCTAAAATAGCTGCAGACGCAGTTACCACTGCTAAAATATTAGATCTAAACGTAACTACTGCAAAGATAAATAATTTAGCTGTAACAGACGCTAAATTAGCTACAGATTCAGTTATTACATCTAAAATACTGGATCTAAATGTAACTACCGCAAAGATAGATAATCTGGCTGTAACAGATGCTAAATTGGCTGCAAACTCAGTTATTACATCTAAGATACTAGATAGTAATGTAACTGATGCTAAACTAGCAGCAATGCCAGCATCTACTTTAAAATATGGAAATGCTTTAGGAGTTCCTGGAAATTTAGCTTTAGGCTTAAATGATATACCTATAGGTAATGGTGCTACTGTAACTGTAATAAATAAAAGTACTATATTAAATGGAGTTGGTACTTATACTCAAATTAGTTGTGAAATGTCTTTTGAAACTGATGAAATAAATGCTTATAAATATATATACGTACCGTACCCTTGTTTATTTATTCAAGCACACGTATCAGTAACAACTACTATTGAAGCTACAGATAATGCTCTTTATGAGATAAACAATACTTTTGGAGGATTTTCTATACTTAGTGGCTTTATACCTGCGGGTACTCTTCCGCCTACAAATAGTACAATTCCTATCGATCCCGGAGATGGCACTTATACCCCTATTTCTGGATTAAATAGTACTATTTATGTATACACTACTAAAGTAACTCCAGGTGGGAGAGCATTTGTAACTATATTACTTCAAAAAACATAAAATGGTTGGGTTTATTGGTTTACCTGATTATTATAATCCCCTGCCCTAATAGTAGGGGATTTTTTTTTAAAATTTAAAACACATATATAAATGACAGATTTAGAAAGATTAGTAAGAAGTATTAACATAAAAATGAATAATTTTTGTAATAAAGTACGTTGTTGTCTTGGCATAGATTGCCTTAATGGGGATGGAGAACTTTATTTAAATCAAAAAGGGAATTGGACTTCTCCTGGAGGTGGTAGTGTTTCAGGCACTCCTACAGAAATAGCTTTTTTTGACACAACTACTTCAGTTACAAGTGATTTTTTATTTTCTTGGGATAATGTAGACAAAACACTTAAACTTAATGCTGGATTTAGAATAGATGTAGAAGAAAAACCTTATGGAGTTAATTTTAGTTTGGCTCCAAACCATTATCATTATTTATTAACAACAGGTACTGGTCTAACAAAAATATTTTTATCAACAATAACTAAACAAGGTTCTGTATTTGTTATATCAGATTTTGATAGAATTTCAGGTATACCAGCTAATAAAATTACATTAAATGCTGGTATAGGAAATCTTATTAAATCAGTAGCAGGATCAGCTCAAACATATGATATTGATGTATCAGGTAGAAGTGTAACTATACAATTAGTTGATGCTACAGGGCCTTATAAATGGATGGTAATTTCGTCTTCGTCTTTATAATATGGCAGATTACACTGCATATGAATTAGGCAATATACTAAAGAGATTAGAAAAGAAAGTTGATGCTGCTCTTTGTTGTTGCGAAAGTTTAGATATAAAAAATCTAGGCTTAGGAGTTCCTATATATGTGGGTAGATTTAAAAACCACTTAAAAATAAGATCTTTAGTTGCCGGGACAAACATGAATATTACTTATGATAGTAATACTATAACTTTTGATTCCTTAGCAGGAGGATTTAGTTGTTCTGATTTAGCTTCTTGCTCCACTTCAAACCTTCCTGAAGGATCTAATCTTTACTATACAAATGCTAGGGTATTGTCCTATATGACAGGACAGAATGTATCTATTTTTACAAATGACTCTGGATATATTACAGCTGCAAGTTTACCTACAGTAGGTACTTGGGGAGCTTTAAATTACCCTACTTGGGTTTCAGGTACTCCATTTGTAAAAATGACAGCTGCAGGTACATTTGCTTTAGACACTAATACATATCTAACTTCTGCAGTTACATCTGTAGCAACATCAACAGGATTAACAGGAGGAACAATTACTTCAACAGGTACATTATCTTTAAACTCTAAACTAGCTCCTTTAGATACTCTTACAGGCAATTCTTTAAAATTAGCTAGGGTTAATTTAGGAGAAACAGCTGTTGAATACTTTACTCCAACTTATGGTACTGGTTCAGTAACTTCAGTAGGTACTACAGGATTAATTTCAGGTGGGCCTATTACTACTACAGGTACAATTACTACTTCTATGAATACTAATAAGTTAGTTGGTAGAAGTTCTGTTGGCACAGGTATAATGGAAGAAATAACTGTAGGAACAGGATTAAGTTTAACAGGAGGAACTTTAACTGCTTCAGGTACTGCATCTCCTCTTACAACTAAGGGGGACTTATACACATATAGTACAACAAATACAAGACTTCCTGTAGGACTTGATACACAGGTATTATTAGCAGATAGTTCTACAACAACAGGGTTGAAGTGGGGTACTAATACGGCCGCTACACCATTAGGATATTATGGTGCATTTGAAGATAATACTATTCAGACTGCTGCTGCAATAAATACTCCATATGCAATGAAATTTGGTATTACTGATTTAAGTAATGGAATAACAATAGTAAGTGATGGAAGTAATTTAACAAGAATAACAATAGCAAATACAGGAGTTTACAATATTCAGTTTTCCGCACAATTTGATAGAACAAATAGTGGTACTGATGCTGTAGATATATGGTTAAGAAAAAATGGAGTAGATGTACCCGGAAGTGCGGGAAAAATAATATTAACAGGAGGAGCAGCAGCATCTGCAATAATAGCAGCTTGGAACTATGTTTTAGATATAGTATCGGGTGATTATTATCAAATAATGTGGAGTACACCTGATACACACGTTAGAATATTGTATGAAGCAGCACAAACATCTCCATTTGCACATCCTTTAATACCATCAACAATTTTAACTGTTACCCAACAGTCAGGAATTATGGCAGGAACAGGTATAACTGCTATTAATTCTCTTACGGGTGCATCACAAACAATGGTAGCAGGAACAAGTGGAACTGACTTTGCAGTTAGTTCTGTTGGAACTACTCATACACTAAATTTACCTACTGCATCGGCTACTAATAGAGGAGCTTTATCTTCTGCAAATTGGAGTACATTTAATGGTAAGTTGGATAGTGCATTAGCAACGGGTCAAATCTTCTTAGGTGTGGCTGGTGTTGCTACTGCTTCATCTAATCCAAGAGCTATATTAAATTCAATGTTAGCATCGGATACTGTTGGTGCGTCTACCACTACATACTATCAACCTGCATCTGCTCAGGTGGACAATACAACGGAAAACAATAGAAGATATTATGTGAATAATGCCTGTAGTATAGGTAGACTATTAGTTCAGACTGCGACTACTCAAAATAGTGGGGGGTCTTTAATTGTGTCTATTAATAAGGGTGGTGTTGCTACAGGTGTTACAGTAACTATTGCAGCATCTTCAGTAGCAGGTGTGTTCACTGACTATGTAAACACAGCTACAGCAATAGCAGGAGATTCATTAACAATAAAAGCAGTAAACGCTGCGGCAGCTAACTCTGCGGCTCTTGTTCAAGTAACTTTTAATTTATTCTAATGACTAGATACGAATACGAATATATAATAAACCCTATTGGTAACCCTGAAGGTTATAGGTTACTAACTATAATAGTAAACAATAGTCCTGTCATATTATTTCTAAGTCTTGATAGTCCTGACCATGCACCATTAATACCCATACTAGACTCTGACATAACATCTTTAGAAAAGTATGTAGACTACCTAGGAGACGACCCTAACAGACCTTTTAACCTTCCAGAAATATTAACAATCATTCAATAATGAAAAATAAACTACTGTGGTTATTAACTCCTTTTTTAGGAGATGATAATAAACCTTCTATTAAAAGATTCTTAGCTATATTTTTTGCTTATGAAATGCATAGAGTTATAACAACTAGGCCTTGGGATATTTATACAGTCTATATTCTAATTGTATTAGGGATAAACATAGGTATCATGATTGGAATAGCAACATATCAAACATTATCATATTTTTTTAAATCAAATCAAAACAAAACAAATGAAAAAGAAAACCAGTAACATCTATTTAGAAATGATCTTTAACCCTTATGTAAAGAAGGTTAGTTATGTATTTTTATTAATTTTATTTTTAATTATTTGCCTAAGAAGTTGTAACATACAAAAAGTAGAAATTAATAATAAACAAATCAATAAAGAGTTATTAGAAAAACAAAAACACTATCAGGATTCTATTAAAATTCTAAATAAAAAACTAGAGAAACTTGGTTTAAAAAAAGGTGATGTAATCATAGATTACAAAACAAAAATTGAGTACATTACAAAATATAAAATAAGACTAAAAACAGAATATATTGATACAGGATCTTTAATTATTATGTATGACAGTACTCTAGCTTTATGTGACTCTTTAAACACAATAAATGATAGTATTATTAATACTCAGACTTCTAAGATAAGTGTATTAGACTCAATAAACAGTACTCTAGCTTATAAAAACTATTTAGCAGATAAATCAATAAAAAACTTAAATAGTACTCTAAATAAACAAAAAATAAAATCTACAGGTAAAACAGTAGGTTATACTTTATTAGGAACTTGTGTGGGGTTTGGAATAGGATTTTTATCTGGTTCTTTAAAATAAATAAATTGTGATAAAAGAAAAAGCATTACAAGTAGCATTAACACAATTAGGTAAATCAGAAGAACCTAAAAACTCTAACTGGGGCAAACCTGTTCAAGATTATTTAGCATCAGTAGGCATAACATTTCCAGCCTCATGGTGTGCTGCTTTTGTCTATTGGTGTTTTCAAAAGACTTGTATAGAATTAAAAATACCTAATCCATTGGTAAAAACAGGTGGTGTTTTGGCTCATTGGAATAGAGCTAATATAAAAAACAAAGTAATCTCTCCAGAACCAGGTGATATATTTATCATGGATTTTGGAAAAGGACTTGGCCACACTGGCATTGTAATATCTGCAACAGCTTCTCATATCAATACTATTGAAGGTAATAGTAATGATGAAGGATCTAGAGAAGGTTACGAAGTCTGTAAAAGAACTAGAGCTAAAACTTCAATAAAAGGGTATTTAAGGTATTCTTAGTAATAAAATAAATTATTTAAATAATGTTTAGTTCTCCTGAATTATGGGTAACAATATTAGCTGTATTTAGTAGTATAGCTTTTATTATGTTTTGCGTTTACTATGTAAATAAATTATTTATAAACGAGACCAAGGATATTTTAGTTAGATTTATACTTTTAGTATTTGCTTCTTTAGTTGGTGTATTTATAGTAGATAAAGTTATTGCTTTTAAAATAAACTTACTGTCCGATGTACAAAATGATCAACTATTTGACTTAATTAAGACTTTAACTTTAATGATATTCTCTTATTATTTTGGAACACAAAAACAAGAAAAAACATAAAGGCTATTAATTATGCCTAAGAAGAAAACCAAAAAAGAAAAAGAAGAAGATAAGTTTATATTCCTTACAGAGCTAGGAGATAAGTATGCTAAAGAGCTCACAGAAAAGATAACTCCTGAAGAGCAAATAGTAAAGAAACTTTTAAAGGAATGTAAGATAAAATTTGAATTTCAAAAACCTGTAGTTTGTATAGGATTTAGAAATAAATATGTACTTTATATTTTAGACTTTTACTTATTAGACTATAATATTGCTTTAGAAATAGATGGAATGCAACACTATTCTAAAGAAGGATCAAGAAAAGATAGGGTAAGAACCAGGCATATTAGAAAGCATGGAATAGAAGTTAAGAGGTTGAGTAACAAGCAAGTAAAGATGTATTCATCAAAAGAATTAGGGGAAATGATAAAATTTTTAGTCTACCCTAAAAAATAAATATTGCAAAAGACTAACTACTTGTCAAAAAAAACCTGTAACTTTGCCATATTATTCATAAAAACCAAATAAAATGAGCTTAAAAGAAAAAGTAGATAAGTATCTAAAAGATAATTTCGAAGCAATAGAAAGTTCTAGAAATGACAGTGACTTCAGATGGACATCAGTTACAGCTAATATAGATAAAGCTTTAGATAGCAACTACGTAAGGAATAGATTTGCTAAGTTAAGAAAAGCTAAAGGAGTTTACAGTTCTACCCACTTAAATTTCTCTTTAAAAGAAGATACTATTAAAGGAGAAGCAACTCTAACCTTCACAGCAGATAGCCCTCCTACAGAGCAGCAAATCATTGAATGGTTTAAGATTGACACTAAGAAGTACAGAATTAACCAAGTATATCATAAGACTTCATTTGGAGGTAAGTACTCAATTACAGTTTCTTTACTAGCTCTGAAAGGATCTCAAACTTTAGATGTATCTACAGATTTCTTAGACAAACTAGAAGATGTAAAGCCTTTATCAGCTTTTCCTACTATAAAGACTAGAACTCAAGGAAAGCCAAATGTTGCTTTACTAATACCTAAACAAGATGCCCACTTCAACAAGTATGACATAGATGGTAATAACAATATAGCTGAAAGGTTTAAAGCATTTACAAGGTCTTTATTAAATCAACTAGAAAAAGTATCAGCTACTAGTAACATTGAAAAGATATTCTATATAGTAGGTTCAGATGAGTTTAACTCAGAGTGGAATGGAACTACTACTAAAGGGACACCTCAACAAAACATACTAACCTATGAACAAGGGTTTGAAGCTATCTCTGAATTTAACATAGCAATAACTAGATTACTAAAAGCTTATTCTACTGAAGTAGAAGTTATCCTTTTAAATGGTAATCATGATCATAATGTTTCTTGGCATTTAGCTCACTTATTAGGTCGTTTGTTTAGCAATACTCCTAACATTACAGTTAATTCAGAACTAGTAAACACTAAGATTATTACCTATGGTAAGAACTTAATAGCTCTAAATCATGGAGATGTAACTAAACCTAAAGATCTAGCTTCTAAACTACCTATACTAGCTAAGGATAAGTGGTCTTCACATGATAACTACTTTATTATTACAGGAGATAAACATACTGAACTAGCTCAAGACTTTAATGGTATAATGGCATATAGAGTACCTCAGTTATCTTCTTCTAAATCAGCTTGGGATGATAAGAACAACTACATAACATCTAAACCAGAAATGCTTACTTTTGTATTTCAAGAGACGTATTTATCTGATATAATAAGGGAGCCTATTAGATAGTCTCACTAATTTCACTGAATCCACTTATATGTTTTTATAAGTGGATTTTTTTGTTTACATTTAAACGTATAAATAACTAAAATGACAATTAAACAATTTATATCTGACGTGATGAATGATCTCAGAACTCAGAATATTGATGACTTTATTTCACCTAAATTTATCTACTATAAGTCTACAGACATTATATCTGACTTTATGAAGAAGGATAATACTGTAAACAGAAGACTTACTAGACTATCTGAAGGTTGGAAATCTATAGAATGCCTAGATATGGAAGAAGTTCCATTAATAGAGTGTTGTGAAGTTGATGCTTTATCTTGTGAAAAATTAATGAAATCTAAATATGCAATACCCAATACTTTCACTTCTTCTTTTGGCAATATTATTGAGTTTGTATCATCCCCTAATTTGGGATCTTTTTATGACCCAACTACGCCAAGGGTTTGGCAAACTATTCAAAAAAGGAAAGACAAAGACAAAAAGAAAAAATACTACTTTATAATAGACAACTTTCTTTACATTCCAATACCTAAAGGAGAATTAGGTACACCTGAGTCTATAAGACTAAAAGCTTGGTTTATTGAACCTTGGAAAGCTGAAGACTTAAATGCTCAATTACAATGTAAAGATAACTATTGTACAGACATATATGGATCTCAAATGCCAGTCCCAGAGTACATGAAAAATGATGTTACTAAAGAATTATTAACTCAATTACGTTCAGTATACTTACAGATACAAAAAGATGAATATCCTGATATGTCTACTGCAAATAAGACTCAAGATAGAGCAATACAAAAACAACCATAAATCAATATAAAAACCAATGAATAAAGATTTATTAAAAAAGGTAGTTGAATGCACAAGACTACCTTCTGTAGGAAGAGCTGTAAAAGTTGTCAATACTACAATATATGACAATGTTAGAAGGAGATTAAACCTAACTAAAGAACAGTTACCGGATAAGTTAATTAAAGAAACAATGTTATTCTTAAATGAACAATTAACAGATTTTATCTTTGAAAACCCAGAAGGAATACAGATAACAGTAGGAAATAACATGCATGGAGTTTTAGCTATCTCAAAACACTTACCTAAGGAAATGAGATCAGATAAGTTTGAAAAGCTAGAACAAATTGAAAATTACAATATGCCTCAGTGGAAGAAAGATAGGTATATAAAAAGATACTCAACAGATTTAGAAAGAAGAAAAACTAAGGATCAAAAAGCAGATGGTTACTATAATGCACACTCTTTCTTTTATACATACAGAATGATGTGGTTTAACCATAGAAACTGTAAGATTAAAAAAGCTAGGGTATATGAATTTCAAAGTGCAATGAAATCATCAAAAAGATTATTTAAATTAATAAACGAAGGTCAGGACTATTTTGAATGGAATTTCCACGACTTTTACAGATATAAAGTAAAAAGCACACTATAATGAGTCAATCAAGTCAATCTGAATTTTCTATGATCCCTTGTGATCAGTTGTTCGGAAGAATAGAGGAAAATCTATCTTCATATCTAGCAAATGGTATGTTAGATGTGACTAGATTTTATCCAGAAATTAGATGGTTAATACAACAGTTAGGCTTAGCTGTCTTTGAAAGGAAAGAAGGTATTATAATGTTAGAGAATTATAAAGCTAATTTACCTTGTGATTTTTATTTATTAGACTCTGCTTGGCTATGTGATTCAGGCACTACTCAAATAAATGATAACTTTCAAGGTAAGTATGTATTCTACACAGAAAGAAGTTGTGAAACAGTTGTACAAGGTCAAACTTGTCCAGCACCAAATGATGTTGGATATAGAGTATCTTCTTGCCCTCAAGAGAATGTATTAGACAAAGTAACTATTACAGAATATGTATCAGGTGCTCCAGGAAGAACAGTTAATTTTCATAACCCTGTTTTACTAAGATTAAACAATAATAAAAGTATCCAGACTATTTGTAACAAAAAATGTAGAAATTTGTTTTCTAGTTCTTTGTATGAGATTTCTATAAACAAACAAGGATCAGATTTAATAATGTTTTCTAATATGAAGGAAGCTACAGTTTACTTAAAGTACTGGAGATATCCATTAGATGAACAAACAGAATTACCTTTAATTCCAGATGACCCTATTATATTAAAAGCAATGGAAGACCACTTAACTCATTGGTTTTTAATTAACTTATGGATTAATGGAGATGACGCAAACATAGAAAATAAAATTAAATACTGGGAGCAAAAGAAAGTTAATTCTTTACAAGAGGCTAAAGTTTACTCTAAATTCCCATCATTCTCTACTTTAGTAGACTATACTAAAACTGTTAGAAGAAGATGGAACTCTTATGATATTCAGAACTTACACTATTAAAAATGGCAGAAAACGAATCATTAGATATAAATCAACCTAAGATAGGTCTTAACTTAAACGCCAGAGATGGTGAGTTAAAGGCTAATGAATATAAGGTACTAGTTAATGGTAATATCCAATCTAAAGTAGGAGATTTTGTAAATATTACAAATGAACTTTCAAATATTTTATGTACCAAGTTTAAATTTGGTTATAAAGTAATTGGAGTTTCACCTGTTACATCAATAAATAAAACTTTTTTTTTCTTAGTAAATCCAGATAGTAATGAATCTGAAATAGGCCAAGTTGATAACATTACTTACAGAGATGTAGAAGATGTTCAATATTCTTGTGATGCTTGTAATCATCCAACTATGGAAGATACTCCTTTAGAATTACAAGAGCAATTAGAAAATTGTAAGTATGAAACTATAGTAAATGCAGATTGCTTACTATTTAACATAAATAAGCCTGTAAGATCTTGGGTAAAAATAGATGACTGTAATATAAGAATATACTTTACTGACAATACAGATACAGGATTAAGGTATATGGATTATGATTTTCAAAAGAAAACAATTACAACTTGTCCTTATACAGAAGGTACTGAACTAGACTGTGATAAAATAAAAGTATTCAGAGACACTTGTTATCCAAAACTAGAATATATGGATATAATCTCAGGTGGTTTAAATACTACAGGAGTATATCAATTTGCTATTGCTTATGCAGATGCACTTGGAAACACAATGGGACATTACTTTTTTGTAACTAACCCATTTCCTCTATTTGGAGATGCTATATCTCCAGAAACAGCTTACTTAGTTAGTAAGTCTATAGCTTTAAGAATATCTGATTTAAATACTGACTTTAGATACATCAATCTTGTTGTTGTAAAAACAATAGACCATGTAGCTGCAGCATACTTAGTTAATACCCTTTCTGTTACTTCAGGCCAACTTAATTATACATATCAAGGAGTAGATAAGAACCTATTAGAGAATGTAACATTAGATGAAATTTTTGCTAGATTCCCTTACTATAAAACTGCAGAAAATCTAGAACAATCAAATGGTTACTTATTTTGGTATAACTTAAGCCAAGAAAAAGTATTAAACCTACAACCTGTAATAAACAAGTTAAGACTTAAATGGCAAACAGTAGAACTAAATGAAGGTGACTATAAAAACCCAATTATATCTGCTAAGTATAGATCTAATTTAAGAGACGAGGTTTATCCATATGCCATAGAATTCACTAAAAAGAATGGACAGAAAACTGCTAGATTCCATATCCCAGCTCCTGACTCTACAGAAGTACCAAACTGTTTAGATATAATTTCAGTATCTTCTAACCCAGATGCTTTTAATTTAAATACTTGTGATCCAGTATCAGGAGTACCTAAATGGCAAGTATATAACTTAGCTGAAGAAATAGATTATGCTTGTGGTTATGAAAACCCAACTTCTGTTACAAGAGAATTTACTGATACTGTTCAATGCCAATCTTATATTTGGGGAGGTACTGTTGGTGAAGACCCACATGCTTTAATACCAGAAATTGATGATTGTTGGATTGATTTTGATCGTACAGAAACTTGTATAGAAAGTAGACTTATAAATGATTATCCTCCAGGAGCCACAGCTAGTCTTGTTACTTCTGAAATTATAGAAATAGCACCTCCTTATGATATATACACTAGTTGTAAATATGACATCTGTGGTTGTGTCCCATATCCAACACCACTACCAGCAATCATTTCAGTACCAGATCCTTGTGATATAGACCCACCAATACCAAATATAGACCAATATGCAATACCTTTTTCTACTAGGACTACTTGTACAAATGCTTTAACAATTGTTCCAATAGATACTGATTTAACTTGTTTTGATGGACCAAGTTTTAATATACAAATATTAAGAGGAGCCGAAAGTTGTGGTTTTATAACAGATAATTCTGTATGGTACTCTTTTACTGCTATGGCTACAGGTCATGGTGTTTCAGTTGCTATTGACCCTATGTTAGGTGGATTTAGTACTAATCTTGCTATGGATGTATATACGGGTACTTGTTTAGCTGGTGTATTTACTCCAAATACTACAGAATATCCTTTAGCAGGGGACCCTTGTCCAAGTTGTGATATTACAGTAAATTCACCAACTTACAGAGTATATAATACATTAATCCCTGGCCAAACTTACTTTATAAAAATATACACCCCAGACCCAACTTTTGGTAGTGCTTCTGATAGAATACAAAGACTAGGTACTTATATTGCTGTTTGTGTAAATACACCAAAAAGAACTTGTGTAGATCCTGCTGATTGTTGTACTGTTAAGACTGTAACAGCTGAAGAATTACTACAGTGTACATATGAAATTAGATACGAAAAATTAGTTGTAGAAGATACTAATTGTTATGGAGCTCCTTATAAGTATGGTAAGTTTGGTTATTGGGAATCAACTGAATTATATCCTTGTAATGAAGAAGTTTGGGCAGAGTTAGCTAATACTCCTATTAGACATCATAAGTTTCCTGACTTTAATATATCTCCATTTTTTAGAAATAACAACCCGTCTGGTATCTTAACAGAAGACCAAACCTATAATATTAAAAATAGGATATATCCAATAGGTGTAAGACTAGATATAGAAGAAGTAAAAGACCTTTTAAATGAAGCTGTAACTTCTGGTTTAATTACAGAAGAAGATAAATTAAATATTTGTGGTTATAGAGTTTTAAGAGGCAATAGAATTGGAAATCAATCTATTATAGCTAAAGGATTACTTTATGATGTATGGAAATACAAAGATCAAACAAACTTAAGTCAAGCTTCTAAAACAGATATACTTTATCCAAACTATCCTTACAATGATTTAAATCGTGATATATTTCTTTCTATAACAGGTATAAGTTCTACAGTTATAGTAGACACTTTAAATTTACCTGACTCTCCTTTATTAGTTTCTCATCCATATGGTGATAAATCAAATAATAGATATACTTTCCATTCTCCAAATACATCTTTTAATGATCCTGGATATGGAGTTGAGTTAAAGTTAGAATGTGTACAATATGGATACTCTCAAGGTGGATATACTAAAGTAGATCAACATGCAGAGTATCAATATGTAGGAAGTGGATTATCTTCAGGTGCTTTAGGATTTGCTACAATAGAAACAGCTTTTGAATCTATAATTGCAGTATCAACAGCAAGTGCAGCTGTTATAGATATTAAAGTACTTGGTTCAGGGACAACTGTGCCTTTAGGTTGGATTTTAGCAACAATAGCTGTAAACATAACAGCACCAATGTTAATACTAAATAAGTATTATGAGTGGTTAGAACTATTAACTAGATTATCTAAATTTAGAAATTATGCTTATTTTTACTCTTCAGTAGGTAGGTATATAGATGCTGTTCCAATTAATGGTGATGTTGCAGGAACTTATTTACACAACTCTAGAAGAAAGTTATTAAACTCAACTTACTTAGAGTCAGGTACTTATAATGTAGGAGATGGTTTTAATACAATCCAATTTAATAATAACAGAAGAGAGTCTTCTTTATACTTAAACACAACAGACACAAATAAATTTATAAAACCAACTGTTGTAGTAGACTCTAAAGATTTTTCAGACCATTCAAGATGGGCTCCAGGAGTACTATCTAATACTTTAAATGGGTTTGGTACACCTGAGTGTGAAGTTGGTAATTTATTTAGGCCAATAGTTTCTTATTATGGTTCAGTTAAAAATAACTTACCCGGACAATATGGTTCTGTAAATGATATTGAATACATAGATACAGGAGTTAATGGAACTATAAATTGGGGAGATATTCAAGACACTACTTGTGATACTGTATTTGGAGGAGATACTTTTATAAATAGATTCTCTATTAAAAGAAAACATCCTTTCTTTATCCAAGAAAGAGTAGGTACAGGTTATGCAGATAACTCAGATGTCCTTTATGGAGAATTATTTAATGTAGCTTACCCTAGATTTTACTTTAACTACCCAACTTCAGCAGATACAAATAGCACAGGAACAGGAGGTTTATTTGCAAACGTAGCAGTTCAAAATAGAAAAAGGGTTGATTATAACATGGCTTGTAGTGGACCAGGTTATGATAAAGGTTCTTCATTAAATGTTGTTGGATTAGCTGCAGGTATAACAGGATCTATAGGAGCTACAATAGCTTTTGTACCAGCAGTAGCTATTACTTTTGGTATATTAGAAGGTTTAAATTATGGTAGTCAAAGTCCTAAAGATGCCCCTGTATTTATAAATGGTAAAATCTTTTTATACTCATATGGTATTCCTTCTTTTATGTGTGAATCAGACTACAATGTTGATTACAGATACGGAGAAAATATAACTAATAAATCTTTTTACCCTTATATAGGTGATGTTAAAAAATGGACTCAAGAAAACAATGTACCTATTTCTGAAGACAATTATTACTTTTATAATATAGATTACTCTAAGCAAACAAAAGAAAACTTTGGTTATATCTTATCTGCAGATTTTAAAAAATCTATAGAAGATTGTAAGGTAGATAATACAAATAGACTTATTTATTCTCTACAGGATAATGATAATAACAGTAAAACAGACAATAACTTAGTATACTTAGCTAATAACTATCATGACTTCTCTAAATATGGTGGAAAGATTAAATTAGTTAAAGGTATAGATAATAATGCTGTATTAGTTATTCAAGAAGATTTATGTTCATCATTTAACTCATTTGTACAATTACAAACTAACTTAGGTAATACTTTTATAGGATCAAATGATATTTTCTCTCAGCAACCACAACAATACTCTAAGACAGACTTAGGTTTTGCTGGTACTCAACATTCAGCTTTTGTTTCTACAGAATATGGACATTTTTGGGTAGATGCTAAGAGAGGTAATATTATTAAATTCAAAGGTGGTTTTGAAATAGTTGGAGATAAAGAAGCTTCTAACTGGTTAAAAGAAAACTTACCTTTTAGAATATTAAAACAATTTCCTAGTCTTAATGTAGACAATCCTTTTAAATACTTTGGTATTAGTATGCTATGGGATAATAGGTTTAAAAGAGTATTTATAACTAAGAGAGATCATGAGATTAACCCTGAGTATAAAAACAGAATATTTTGTGAAGATAATGTATTTTACTTAGATAAAGGAGACCCTGAAAGAGAGATTGTCATAGAACCCACTGATACCACTTATTTTATTAATAAGTCTTGGACTATTGCATATTCTCCAATAACAAACACAATTATATCTTTCTATACTTTCTATCCTAATTATTATGCACCAACAGTAAACTACTTTAACTCTGGAGTAAACTATGCACCTAATGATTTACATACTGAAGGAATGTGGTCACATCTTTTAATGAGTAAATCTTTCCAAGTATTTTATGGTAAGTTACATCCTTTTATGTTTGAGTATCAAACTGAAAATAAACTTAGTAATAAGTTATTAGACTCAATATCATATCAAGCTGATTTCCAAAGGTTTACATCAAACTATGATTACTATGTAAAGAATACTGTTACTTTTAACAAGGCTTTTATTTACAATCAAAATCAAGCAACATTACCTTTAACACTAATACCTAAGGAAAAAAATAACTTTTATCAGTCTACAAGATACCCAAGAATAGGTTTAAACTCAAAAGAAATACTAACAGAGAATATAGAAAATACTTGGAGATTCAACAGCTTTGAGAATTTATACAGAAATAATAATCAACCAATTACATCTTATGACTCTAACCCTATGTATAAAGACATAAATTTATTATCTTTGTCTTTTACTTCTCCTTACATACCAGAAAAGATGAGAAACAATTATTTCAATGTCAGACTAATAAATGATGACAAATCAAACTATATGATCAACTTAAAATATAATATTAATCAACAAACAAATTCAAATATCTAATGGCAAAGTTTCAATTAGTAAATAGTATGGGCTCAAATAATATGGCTCCAAAAATGAACAATGGCACTTCTAAAGTAGCAGAGTTTATAGACTGTATTATGGTAGGTGCAGTAATCTTACACAAAATGCATTTAAGGGTACAAGGCCCAGGTTCTTATGCAGCTCACAAAGCATTAAATGAACTTTATGATGCTTTACCTGAACACGCAGATAATTTGGTTGAGAAATACCAAGGCTATAATGGAGTAATTATAGAAAATTATCCTTCTATGGATCAAACTCCTTATTTAAAAATGGAACCACTAGCCTATGTAGAATGGTTAATGAAGTATGTAGAAGATTATAGAAGTTGTTTTGGTACAACTAGTATGTTACAAAACTTACTTGATGAGCTTACAGCTTCTATTGCAGAAACTAGATATAAACTTAAATTCTTGTCTTAATGACACAACTAAATCCAATGCTTCCAGTATATGTAGTACCCTTTGAAAAAGAAGGGTACTGCTTTGCTATTGAATCATCTTCATTAGAAAACTATCTAATGTTCCATATTATAATGGATGGTTCAGGAGAAATTTGGTCTTTTCCTCAAACTGAAGTTAGAGGTACTATAAACTATTCAGCTTTAAGAAAAACTATAAACAAAGATAAAAAATCTGTTCACATAGATAAATTAAAAGGTTAATGGCTAAGTGGGAAATCATAGAGGATAATAAATTTAAGAAAGCAAATGGTGGTAAATCTGCTGCTACAAGAGCTGTTGCTACTAAAAATTCAAAAAATAATCCTAAAATGTTATCGGAAGTTACAGTTGTAGAACCTAAAACTGTTACTAAAAATAAACCTGTTATACAAAAACCAAATCTTGCACCTTATTATGTACCAGCACAAGATGCAAGTAAAGTTAATACTTTTGTAAATAATAAACAAGTTACAAATAACCAACCTACTCCAACACCTTTGTTAAATTTATCAAATGCTAATTCTTACAATATCCCAAATCTAACAGGAATAGAACTTTTAAATAAAATAGAAAAAGTTAATGCTGCAGATTCAGATAGTACTTACTATGGAGTTCCTTATAAAAATGGAGTAATAGCAGATAAAAAGTTATGGAATGAAAATAAAAGAAGAGCAGAAGAAGAATGGGACAACGACATAAGAAGAGTTATTGATATAGGGCAAACTGCTGGTAGTATTATGGAACTATATCCACCTACTGCATTACCTGGGTATGCATTAAATGCCATATTAACAGTACCTTCTCTTGCTATGAATTATCGTGATAAAAATTATGTTGGCATAGGTACTGACGTAGCAGGTTTAGTTCCTAGTAGTTTATTACCAGGTGGTTATGGTACAGCTAAAACGATAGGTGAAATGGGGTATAACGGATATAATATATATCAAGATTTTAAACAAACTGGAGGTAAAGCATCAGGTTGGCAAATTATTGATGATTTGCCTAAAGCTCAAAAAGGGTTAACTATTAAAACCCCATTTAGCAACTTAACACCAACTCAACCAGTACAAGAAAAACCTATTGTTAATTCTATACCTACAACAGTAAAACCTCAATATAAATCTGAAGGAGATTATCTTAATCAAGTTTATGGAGAAGATTCTGGAGTTCAATTACCTGGACAAAGTAGTATACTAAGAGCTAGTCAAGATGCTAAACCTGCTTATGATGTAACTAAAAAAGATTACTCTTCTTATAATAAAGAAATTCAAGAACAAAAAATAGATGAACAAGTTGCTCAATTTTTAAAAGATAACCCATTACCAAAAACTGATAAAAGCAAAGCTGATTATATAGAAAACTTATCTCCTTATGATAGACAACTAATACAAAGTTCTTCATATTCTAATGAATTTCTTCCTGCTTTTAGACAATATCAAAATAGGGTAGGAGAAAATGCTAAAAAATATTCTATTAAAGAAGCTTTTTCAGACCCAAATAAGTTATCAGAAGTAACTCAATCTGCTCCAAACAGATTTAGATTATTTCCTAATGCTACTAATTCTATAGAAGATTTTGTAAATCCAGGTATTTGGTTAGGTCAAATGGAACAAGGAGTAGCAGATATACCTAAGAATATAAGAGATGAAAATTATTTAGGTGCAGCTATGGGAGTAGTTAATCCATTGGCAATGGGTGCTTTAGGTGCAGTAGGTACAAAGTCAACAGGTCAATGGTTAAATAATATGGCAAATCCTTTAGCTGGTATAGTAGATGCAAATACTGTAAAAGGTTTAGGTAATAAAGTTTTAAATAATTATGGAAGAGAAGCTTTTACTCCTATGTTAGATAATGTAGGTGTTGAGGCTCTTGGTGTAGGTAAACAAAATATAGGTTCTTCTGTAGAAGGTGTTGAAAATAACTTAGTAACACAACTAAGAAAAGAACTAGAAGAAAAAGGAATTATAGAGTCACAAAAAACTATAAATTTTCCTTGGAAAGAACCTATAAGAAAAGGTGTTGAACCTTGGGGTTATAGTAATGATAACGCATCACTTTTACCTATTACTGGTTCTAAATATAAAGATGTTAAAGGAGTTATAATAGGTGGAAAAAACCCAAGTTATATGTCAGATAAAGAGATATTAATGAACTCTGGTGAATATGATTTTAAATTAAGAAAAGCTAATGATTTATTAATCAAAGAAGGTAAAGCTCCAATTTATACGGAAGAAATGCAAAAGATTATTAAAGATAATAGACCAGTTTTAAATGATAAAAATATTAAAGATGCAATCAATCATAGAGATAAAATTAAATATACTTATGCAGACCCTAATGCAAGTGAAGAATTTATAAAAAGTCAAAGAAATAGATATGCTACATGGGACATGTATTTAGGTAAACCTCAAACACAACATCCTATGTATGATATTAGTGAATTAACAAAATCTAAAAAAGATATTGTTTACACTATTAAAGAAGATTTTATGAATAAACCTCAAATAGAAACTAGACTTAAAGGTTTTATAGGAAGTATAGAAAGAGATTTACCAGGAAAAAAATGGACTAAAAAAGGTGATTCTTGGATTATACCTGATGAGGATAAAGGTATGTTTGGAACTATGGGTGGTTTTCATTGGAAAGTAGATAAATTAAATAATGGTAATTATAAAATAATTGCTAATGATGTTTGGGATATACAACCATTTAAAAATAGAACTATAGGAAATTCTGATAAATTATCGGGAAGATTATTAAATAAAGCTATTAAACCTATACAAAATATAGAAGTAGGTAAAGCTTTAGGAATTGGTAAACCTATGAATGTAAAAGTAGGTTTTGAAATAGATGGTAATACAAAACAAATAATTAAAACTTTTGGTTTAGGGGGAGCTGTATTAGGGGCATCAGCTTTACCACCAGAACTAAAACATGGAGGAGTAATAGAAGATCCTATGGGACAATGGGCACACCCAGGATCAATAACAAAAATACCTTCTAATCAAATAACAATGGAAGGTGTTAATTACCCTGTATTAGGAGTTTCAGATAGAGGTCATACCCAAATGATGTACCCTGGAGAAGACTATTCTTTTAGAGGTAAGTCAGTTACAGAGTACCCTATGATGGGAAGTGGTGGAGAAGTAAACTTTACTTATGCAGGAGAAAACCATAGAGTATATGAAAAAGAAAGTCCTACAGGAAATGGTAAAGGAATAGAAGGTCATATTATGGTAAACCATCCAACCGAAAATAAAGGTAAGTGGGACACTATAGACCTTACAAAAATAACTAATGGTAAAGTAAAGACTGTAGCACAAGGTGTAGCATCTACTAAAAAATGGCATAAAGAAAACCCTGAGTATGCTGATGGTGGTATGATTAAAAGAGCAGATGGTTCATATTCAAAAAGAGGTTTATGGGATAATATCAGAGACAATGCTGGTAGTGGTAAGAAACCTACTAAAGAAATGTTAAAGCAAGAACGTAAGATTAAATCTCAATACGCTAATGGGGGTCAAGTATCTTCTTGGGAAATTATAGAAGATTTACCTAAAGCTCAAACTGGAATTTTAACACCTAAGGATAGTCTATATCATCAAAGAGATAAAACTATTAAGTATGACTTATTAAGAGGTGGGGCACAAGGAAACCCATTACTTCAATATTCAGACACTTCTTATTATAATCAATTTTATAAAGATAAAGTAGAACCCCATTTAAGTTATTATCAAACTGCTATGGAAAAAGGTGATGCGGGAGATTTTGTATTTAATTCAGGAAGAGATCCAAGAACTTATCAATTAGATCAATATTTAAAATCTATAGGTCAATCTGGTTTACCAAATAGAGGATCATTTAATATTGATATGAATAAAGATCCACAAAAGTGGGCTACAAAGAAGCCAGAATTAGATGCTATATGGAATCAATATCAGCCTGATATTAATAAATTGACAGAGAATCAAAGGAGAGTATTATTAAATAAAGGTAGAGATTTCTATTATAAAAATACTTATACTGATGATCCAGGGATGAATTGGGGATTTGATACAAATGGTAATCCTATTAGAGGGGCTGACGGTTCATTAAGCCCTGCTTATGGTAAAACATGGTATGGTAGAATATGGAATAATAATGATTTTAAAGAATTTGATCCTAACAACCCTAAATTTACACCACCAGCACAAAAACCTGGACAATCAGTAGCTTTACCTCCTCAATTTCAAAAAGGTGGTAAAACAAAAAAATCAAATTGGCAAATAATAGAATATTAAAAAATTAATATAAATAAAATGAAAATTAAAAACCCAGAAACCGGTGAAGTAATAGTAATTCCTCAAGGAATGGAAGATGCTGTAAGAGATGCTATTGAATCAGGTAATGATCCAATGGAAGCTATGCAAATGAAATATGGAGGAATTCATATCAACCCTGCTAATAAAGGTAAATTCAATGCAACTAAAAAAGCTACCGGTAAAACTACTGAAGAACTTACTCACTCTAAAAATCCATTAACTCGCAAGAGGGCAATCTTTGCTCAAAATGCTTCTCGTTGGAAACATCAAGATGGAGGTCAAGCTATGCAACAACAGCAACAGCAACAACCTCAAGGAGGTGGTCAAGAAGACCAAATGCAACAACTAGTTCAAATGGCTGAACAAGCTCTAGCTCAAGGAACTCCTCCAGAAGAAGTTGCACAAATGTTAATTCAACAAGGTGTACCTGAACAAGTTGTTCAACAAGTAATTCAATATGCTATCCAAGATTTACAACAGCAACAACAAGCTCAAGGCCAAAACCCTGAAGAACAAATGCAACAACAAAACCCTCAAGAAGAACAAGCTGAGATGGGATATGGAGGTTATATGCAAGGTGGAGGAAAAAGTGGTAAATTAACTCCAGAAGAAATAAAATGGTTAGCAACATCTTTAAGAGGTGATCAGGACCCTAATTACTTAACGGGAAGTTATTCAGATAATAGTATGTCTGATATAGATATTAATCGTTTTAAACGACTAGATGATGAACAAAGAGCTCAGTTAAGTCAGTATATGAAAGATACTGATATAATAACAGATGTTGCTCAAGGTATGACTTTTAACATTCCTTTTTTTAATCCAAAACCAAGTGGAGGCGTTTTAGAAAATAAAGGAATGCCTTCTCAACAAAGATTCATTCAAAAAGGTTATGGAGGTAATGGTTTATCAAAAGAAGCTACAATGGCATTACAAAATCCTAACATAAGAAGTCAACCTTATATAAATGGGGCTTATGAAACTTTTATGAAAACAGGAGATACTAATGCATTAAATGATTATAATGCATATACAGAAGCAAATAAATATTTACTTCAACGAGATAGCGTACAAAATGCAAATAATACAGACTATTATCCTTATGGAAATGCTCCTAAACAAAGATTTATACAAAAAGGAAACGGAGGCATGAGCATGTATAATGATGGTGGAATGGCTATGTATGGTAATGGTGGAGGAATTGATAACCCAGGTTTTAGAGCATTACCAGCTTATGTACAACAAGACATTATTAATAATATGCGAACTGGTGGTAGGTTTTTACGTAAAGCTGAACTTGGAGTATATGATGATAACTCTTCTTACAGAGATAATCCAAATGATCCTAATTCTGCTGCATATAATAATTTTACAGCTACTAATGCTGGACAACCAAGGCAATATCAAGAAGAGGTACAAATGGATAAAATGCCTTTAACATCTATTCAAAGTGGTTCAACTGGGTATGATCTTTATGGTTATGATAAAGCTAACCCTTTACCCTCTAATATGAATAAAGTAAATCCAGCATACCCTATACAATATCATGGGAAAAACTATGACACTAGTACTCCTTCTAAAACTAACAATAAAGATTTATATAACTACAGTGGTTATAATATAGGAGGAAGTGGTTATTTTAACAGAGGTGCTAATCATTTAAATAATGCAGCTAATTATTTTATACAAGGTTCTCAAAATAAAAGATATGGTGGCTTACATAGAATGGATCCAGGTGGGTTAGCTTTATCTGGTGCAAGTAGCAATGCAACTTGGGGACAAGGTTTAGGTAATCTAGGTGTAGGTACAAGTTTTACTTCACCACCTCCAACTGCACCAATAAACTCTTACCCTACTTTTGTTACAGACCCTAATCAAGCTCAAGAACAACTTCCTTTAGATAATACTGTTTTAGCTCAAAATGAAGCTCCTTCACAACAATTAAGAGGTGTTAATAAATGGGCTTCTGGTATAGGAAAAGCTTTTTCAAATAATAATGTAGATTATGGAAAAGCTGCACTAGAAACAACAAAAGGAATAGAAGATTTAAGTAAAGGTACAGTAGAGGTATTTGGAAATAATGTTTCTAATAGAAATGCATTACAAGATGAAGCTAATAATTTAAGAAGTGCTATGAGAAATGATTACCAAAAAACTGGTAAAAGGCCTACTAATGGTAATGCAATAATAAGCAAATATGGAGGTAGGATGATGCAAGATGGTGGTAAACCTTCATTAAAAAATCAAATATTAAATACAAGATTACCTGCAACAAATCGACCAACCCTTAATCCTAATTTTAATCGTAGTACATCTACAACAAGTCCTTTAAGTTTACAGGCATTAGGAGAACAAGATTATGGTGTTTCTTTAAATAAAAATGGTTTAAATCTTTCAGCAGGATTAAACTTAGAGGGTAAAAACCCTGCTTTTAGAACAGGAGTAGATTATGGAAAAGGAAATTGGTCTGGAAGTGCAAATTACAGTACTGATAATAATAACTTTGGGACTCAAGTTGGGTACAATAATAACGGATTTAATGCAGGAGCTGGATACCAAAGAAACAATGGTAATAATTCCTTTAATACAAATGCAGGTTATAGTAATAATGGATTTAATGTAGGGGCCGGGTATCAAAGAAATAACAATAATAATTCTTTCAATGCAAATGTTGGCTATGATGGGGATTCTCCAGTTAACTTTAATGCTAATTATGCTTATGATAAAGGCCACTCTTTTGACACAAATGTAGGTTTAAATTTAGGTAAATTTTCAGGAGGTTTAAATTATGGTTATAATCAAGAAGGAGACAGAGCCCATAACTTTGGGGCAAATGCTAATTTAGGTTTAGGTAAAAACTTAAATGTTAATGCAGATGCAAACTTTGACTCAAATAAAAATTATCAAGTAAATGCAGGTTTAAAATATAATTTTCAAGATGGTGGTGCAACTTATGCTGATAAAATGAAAGTATCTAAGAATAGCCCTAAAGCAGATTTTATAGCAGAAAAAGGAGAGTACATTGTAAACAATGGTGTAGCTTCTAAACTAGAAACAGGTGGTTCACATGCTTCAGGTAATGACACTGCTATATCTTTAGATAAGTCTTCAAACCCTAGTTATGTATTATCTGATACTCCAAGATTAAAACAATTACAATTTGGTGGTAAAAGAGTATCTCCTTCTAAGTATGCTGAAATGGCTACAGTAGAGGCACTAGGTAAGACTCCAGATCAAATTTTAAAAGCTTATACTGCTTTTACTAAAAGAGCAGGAACAGAAGGAAAAGTATTTGGAGACAGAATATCAGATGCAACTAACCAACTACTTGGTCAAAAGTATCAAAAAGATCTAGCTACAGTAAAACAAATAGCTGACGAAGCTTACCATAAACAAGAGCAATTAAAACATGCTATGGGAATGGATAATGACTTAGACCATGCACAAGAAGTAAATGGAATGAGTATGGCTAAATCTGGTGGAATGCAAGATGGTGTTCACATGAATTACTTTAATGCTCCTGCAGTTCAGTATGGTGGTAGCCCTCAATTATTTTCAGACCCTTCTGAATTAGGTTACAATACAACTCAAATGGCTTATGGGGGATTACATAGAATGGCTGGTGGAGGTAAAACAAAAGAGGAAATTGCTAAAGAAGTAGAAATACAAAGATTATTAAATAAAAAACAAAACACACGTCAAGGAGATTGGGAAGGTAGTCAAGATGAAGTTTTATTAAATAGTCTACAAAAAAGTAGTCCTTCTGCTTCAAATGCAATGTCTTCAGGAACTGCACCTACTTCTAGATTAGGAGTTACTCCTGGTTATAATAGAACTGCAAGTACTACTAGTTCTAGTACTGCACCTGCTTTTAATGTTGGTGCAGTTGGTGGAAAAAACTCCTATTTTCCTAATAATGTACCACCTATTTCTTTTGATCAACTAGAAGCCGAAGAAAAAAGATATAAAGAAGCATTAAGTAAATATGGAAAAGACTCACCTGAAACTAAAAAAGCTATGGAGAATTTTACAAATGCTAATAATGCTTTTAATGCTTTTAGAGAGTTTGAAAGTTTTAAAGACCCTCAAGCGACAACTGATGGTTCTGGATTAGCTTTTCAAAAATACAGAGATGCTTACGAAAAGTATGCTAGTACTGCTCCTAGAAAAACTATTACTACAGTTGGAGATATAGCAAGATACAATGATAATACTCCTCAAAACTACAGTGGCCCTAATCAACAACAAATTAGTTTTTTCCCAAAAGATTATCTTAAAGCTGCTCAAGAATACCAAGCAAAAGCAGAAAAAGCTCATCAAGATGCTATGAGTGCTTTTAATGCACCAACTATACCTAATGCTACACCAGGAGTTACTGCTGCACCAGCAGTTGTTGCTGGTTCTAGTAAAGTAACAACTCCTGCCAAAAGTATTGGAACTACTGGTTATAAAGTTCCTGTTAGTTCTGGAACTTCTTCTGGTACAGCATCGGCTAGTAATAGTAATGCTCCAGCAAATGCTTCTGCAAGTAATTCTGGAAATGCTAATCCTTCTTATAGTACATCAGCTACTGGTACTACACAAACTAATGGAAATAATGCTACTGCTGCTACTAGCCCTTCTTCAGGTTGGACAAGTC
>Ga0209596_1000193_pt1 | contig 55450 bp, 53 predicted proteins | sample M_130807_MF_Meta_FD_187314 | JGI IMG/M metagenome (GOLD analysis project Ga0209596, IMG submission 187314) | Freshwater microbial communities from Lake Montjoie, Canada to study carbon cycling - M_130807_MF_MetaG (SPAdes) (version 2) | ecosystem: Environmental > Aquatic > Freshwater > Lake...
ATCAAAGAGGTTCTCGAATCTGCGCTCTACGGTGTTGCCAGCCATCGGGTCAAGGCTACTTGCGCGACGCGTTGGTGGCTCGCCATCACGTTGCTAGCGTGACGCCCTCTACTCGCGCGAGTGGCGAAATGGCAGACGCGCTGGCTTCAGGTGCCAGTGTTCGAAAGGACGTGGGGGTTCAAGTCCCCCCTCGCGCACCATTGCAAACATTCCCACTGCGGACATGTGGCTTGACATAGCGCAATTCAGCCAACCCGCGACAGTTCAATTAGGAAGTCTGCGTCTGGGTCTTGATGCAAGGTTGAAGCTGGAGAATTCTTAGTCAACGCAAGGAATTGTTTCCAAGTATCATTTACCGTATGAAAGTTGTTCTCTTAGCTGGCGGCCTCGGGACACGTATGCGGGAGGAAACGGAGTATAAGCCCAAACCTATGGTTGAAGTCGGTGGCAAGCCTGTTTTATGGCACCTTATGAAGTCGTTCGCCTCTTATGGTCTCGTCGATTTCGTCGTATGTACCGGCTACCGCGGTGACGTCATCAAGGATTACTTCCTTAACTACAGCGCTCGGATGAACGATTTCACGGCTCATCTTGGGAAATTAACCCAAATAGAAGTACACGGCAATCACACGGAAATTGACTGGAAAGTAACGGTTGCTGATACTGGGCCGACGACGATGACTGGTGGCCGCGTGAAGCGCATCGGAAAATATATAGATGGTCGGTTTATGGTTACCTATGGCGATGGTCTTGCTGATATTGATATTTCGGTTCTTCTGGCGTTTCATGAATCGCACGGAAAATTAGCAACGGTGACTACGGTTCGTCCATTATCCCGGTTTGGCGTGGTGGATCTTGATGCAACAGGTCAAGTAAAGCAGTTCCGAGAAAAACCTCAGACCGATGACTATGTCAATGCCGGATTCTTTGTATTTGAGCCACAAATTCTTGATTATCTCGATGAAGAATGTGTCTTAGAGCAGGCTCCCCTTGAACGGCTTGCGGCAGAAGGCCAATTAATGGCATACCGTCACGAGGGATTTTGGCAACCAATGGATACGTATCGAGAATTTACGATGCTGAACGAAATGTGGGATAGCGGAAACGCGCCTTGGAAAGTGTGGAAGTAATGGTGCAACAAGGTTCGATCGCCTATTGGGGCGACAAGCGAATTCTCGTTACTGGCGCATCAGGAATGGTGGGTTCGTGGCTGACCCGTTGGCTGGCTGAAAGTGGTGCCTACACGGTTGCATTTATTGCCGACTCCGACCCTCAAAGTGAATTGATACGTAGTGGCACTCTCAATAAGGTAAACGTGGTGAATGGCCGGCTTGAGAATTATGACGATATTGAGCGTGCTATTAATAATCATGAAGTTGATTCGATTTTTCATTTAGGTGCTCAACCAATTGTTGGTGCAGCTGATCGCGCACCACGCCATACTTTTGAATCAAACATTCAGGGCACTTGGAACTTGTTAGATGCCTGTCGAACATTGTCGCCACTGGTCAAAAGAATCGTTGTTGCGTCAAGCGATAAGGCATACGGCACCCAACCTGTATTGCCATATACAGAAGATATGTCGATGAATGGTGATCATCCGTATGAGGTATCTAAGAGTTGCACCGACCTTATTTCCACTACGTATGCGCGCACTTATGGAACACCAGTAACCATTGCGCGTTGCGGAAATATTTATGGTGGGGGGGATCTGAATTGGAACCGTATTGTTCCAGGTACTTTCCGTTCGTTGCTTCGTGGAGAACAACCAATACTCCGCAGTGACGGCACGTTTATTCGTGACTATCTACATGTTGATGACATTGTCTCTGCGTACCTTACACTTGGTGAACATACTGACAAGCCAGACTTTGCTGGGCAAGGATTCAACTTCAGTGATGAGTCTCCACTCACGGTAATGCAAATTTACAAAGAAATTTGTGCTGCTGCTGGAAAAGCAGAAACTGCCCCGAACATCTTGAATGCGGCGTCAAGCGAAATCAAAGATCAATATCTAGATTCCACCAAGGCTCACAAAGTTCTGGACTGGCATGCGTCGGTGTCTCTTGAAGATGGTCTGAAGAAGTCGTTTGATTGGTATCACGAACTTCTCAGAGGAAACAAGTAGCTCACATGTCTGAAATCTGGAGAAAAGATACCGAGAAATTAGCTAACGAAATCCGTGTGAAGAGCTTGAGGATGACGTCAAAAGCCAAAGCTTCGCACATTGGTTCTTGTCTTTCTGTTGCAGACATATTCGCGACAATCTATTCGGGCACAGCAAAAATCAGCCCTGAGACAGTGGATACTCCTGCAAGAGACAGGGTGCTGGTTTCAAAAGGCCATGTAGCAGCGGCCTACTACGCGGTGCTTGAATCCACAGGTTTTATTGATCTCAGCGAACTGGACTCATATTGTCAGGATGGCGCAATGCTGGGTGGGCATGTGAGTGCAAGAGTAAATGGTGTTGAACTTTCGACGGGCTCACTAGGGCATGGCCTACCATATGGCGTGGGCTTAGCCCTTGGGTTGAGAGTCTCTTTTCCAGGTACGAGAGTCTTTGTTGTTATGTCAGATGGCGAACTTGATGAAGGAACGACCTGGGAATCAGCGTTGATAGCAAATCACCACAAACTCGACAACCTTGTTGTTGTTGTAGACAGAAATAACCTTCAGTCATTAGACACGACAGAAAACACTCTGGCGCTAGAGCCTTTAGCTGACAAGTGGAGAGCCTTTGGCTGGAACGTCGTTGAATGTGATGGTCATGATGTAGAAAAATTACGTGACGCAATGAATAAAACAGGACCCCTGATGGTTCTGGCCACAACTATCAAAGGGAGGGGTGTTTCATTCATGAACAATTCTGTTGCATGGCACTACCGGTCGCCTTCTGAAGAAGAACTTACGGATGCGCTGATTGAATTGGAAGTCAAATAATGAGGCAAGCCTTCGTACGGCAACTGTTGGAAGCGGCCAAAGAGGATCCCAATATCGTTCTCATCACAGGTGATTTGGGCTATGGAGTGCTGGACGACTTTGCAAAAGCTTTACCACTCCAATTCATAAATGCTGGAGTGGCAGAACAAACGATGGCTTCATTGGCAGGAGGACTGGCGTCACTAAAAAAGAAAGTATTTATCTACAGCATTGGTAATTTCTCAACTTTGAGATGTTTAGAACAAATTAGAAATGATATTTGTTCGATGAATCATTCTGTAACCGTTGTATCTGTTGGTGCCGGTTTCTCTTATGGGCCACAGGGTTACACACATTACGCAATTGAAGACATAAGCGTCATGCGCTCAATCTCAAAAATGAACGTCTATTGTCCTAGCGATAGCTACGAAGTTTCTGTGGTTCTTACTAAAATCCTAAACGAAGGAAAACCTTCTTATCTGAGACTCGGAAAAGGCGGCGAACCCCTACTTCACCCGTCAAATCTGTCGAGCGATTTTGAAGATGGAGTTACTCTACGTTCTGGTCCAGATGCAACGATGATCTTTACTGGGGCGATCGGCTCTCAAGTCATAGCGGCTGCGGAGATTTTGTCCTCAACGGGGATTGAAGCAGAAGTTATTTCTTTTCCGCAACTTTCTCCAATTTCAGTACGCAAGATTCAAAACTCAACTTCAATTCTATTTTCGATTGAAGAGCACGTAACAAGGGGTGGTTTTGGATCCGCTGTTCTTGAGGGACTCTCAGAAGCTGATAGTGGACGACGGGTGAGAATGTTGGGTGTTAACTATGACGGCTACAGCCTTGGAAGTCATAGCTATTTGCAAGATATTTCTGGCTTATCAGCTGCGAAAATCGCTAAATATGTTAATTCAAAACTGGCAAGCTGAATTGAGAAAAAGGATCGTCAACTAATTCTGCATTTCTCCATATGGCAGTTTTAAGAAGACCTTCTTCGATTGTTACTTCTGGAACCCAACCTAAGTTTTGTAATCTTGTTACATCGGGTTGCAAAACCATAACTTGATCTTCACGATATGGAATCGCGCCTATGTCGAGCTTACTTTCAGTACGCATAAGCTGGTGCAGAAGTACCAGGGTGTCGCGCAATGGGGGCGCTAGGGGATGGCCAACATTATAAATACCTTGACTTTTTTCTGAAAGTGCGATCTCTCCAAGCGCTCTTGCAGCATCAGATGCGTAAAGGTAACTCCATAATTGCTCACAAGGAGTTACTGCCATAATCCTATTTTCACGAAAGGAGTCAATTGCAGAATTAAGCAACCAGTTGCCGGTATCGAGCGGACCGTAGGTAGAGAAAATTCTCGCCCAGGACCAGTTCACTCCGGTACCGCTTAGCATTGATTGAGTTCTCCTACAAGTATCAAGTTTTGCAACGCCATATAAAGTAGTGGGAGCGCATTCTGAATTTTCTGAAATTTGGTGATTGGGATTGCCGTATTCTGCTTGACTACCTACGCCCACAAATTGTCGACCATTTGACTTCACAAATGCATCCAAACAATCAGTGATTCTCTTTATGTTTTCTCCCTGCAGAGGGTTATTACGTTCCGCTCCCTCTACACCCGCCCAATCACATGAGACGAAGACCTCAAACTTGTTCTTAAGTATAAAATCGGGCCATTGAGTTTCGTGTAGCGCGACAACGTCACCGCCAAATTCACTACCTAGACGCCAAGATAAACTATTGTGGCGAGCAAGGACAGTTACTTTGTATCCTTTTGAAGCGAGATATCTGGAAAGCCATGAACCTAGAAACCCAGTACCACCGGCTATCAACATCTTTGTCACAGCAAGACTGTAGTCAATAATGACTGAGTCAGGATTGCAGAGAGAGAAAACAGGAAAGCGTAGTTGTCCTGCCTGTGACTCAACTGAAGTGTCGAGCGTTTTGCCGCAGAACATAGATCGGTCGTTACTAACGGAATTCTCATACGCATCTCGTAAACCTCCCGAGTTGATGCACCTTGAACTGTGGAAATGTACGAAGTGCGCAACCTTGTATTGCCCAAAGCCGGATAGTCAAACATTTCTTGCCGATGAATATGGATCAGCCGCCTATGACAGTGGGGAGGAAGCAGTTGATGCCGCAGTGGCGTACGCGGACAATTTGGAGAAGCTTGTAAATCTAAAAGATATAAGCGTTCTAGATGTCGGGGCTGGAGATGGTGCCTTTATATCCGAGTGTCAAAAGAGAGGTGCTAGGAAAATCTTCGGCATCGAACCTTCCGTGGCAGCGATCGATTCTGCGCCGGCAGACTTGCAAGTGTTTCTCCGATTAGGAACTTTGGATAGAACAACTAAGTTTATTGAAAAATTTGATCTGGTGACTCTGTTTATGACTATTGAGCATGTTGCCGATCCGAATACTATTTTTGATTCATTAAAGAGTTGTCTCAACGTGGGTGGACGAATAGCGATTGTATGTCATGATCGGCTCAGTTTTGTTAATCGAATCCTTCAAACGAAATCCCCGATATTTGACATTGAGCATCAACAGATTTTTACCAAAAAGGGAATCACTCTTCTGTTCGAAAGAATGGATATGGAAGTGGAATATTGCAATTCGTTCAAGAATTCATACTCACTACGGTATTGGATTCGGTTATTGCCAATACCAAAACCTATCCGTGCAGTTATAAACTATGCACCGTCGTTTATGTTGCGGAGAAAAGTCTTCCTAAATGTCGGGAACATCATCATCGTTGGTCGAATTAAAAGTTAATTCGTTCTACTATTCGTACCGGATGACTTGAGTGGAGTTTTGTGTGGATATCCAAGATGTATTCTCCAATTACACCTAGAAAAACTAATTGCGTTCCACCTAGAACTGATACAGCAATCAATACTGTAGGGATTCCCCTTGCACTATCTCCTATTCCAAAAATCTGCAGAAGCAGTGTTATGAAAGCGAGAGAAAATCCTGCAATGGCTATCAAAATACCAAAAACAATTGCCAAGCGAGCAGGTGTCCGGGTCGTCTTCACTAGTCCATTCAAGCCTTGGTCGAGAAGATCCATCCAAGAATTACGAGATTTACCAACCTTTCTTTGATCCCAATCGTAGGAAACAACATCGAACGGGTAACCACTTTTTGCCACTAGGCCGCGGATATAAGGGTGGTCTTCATTGTTCGAATTGACAAATTCTGCAACGTCTCTGGTGATCAACATAAATTCACCTGCATGAGCTGGAGGTGCGGTTGCACCCAGTCGACTCAGTAATCGGTAATACAAACCCCGAGCAATCTTAAGACGTCGAGATTCTTGGCGGTTCTTTCTAATTCCATAGATTATCGAATTACCATCAGTCATCATCTCGAGCATTTCCGGGATAACGGATGGCGGGTCTTGTAAGTCGGCCGGGATCATCGGAATTACCAGGTCCACTTCATCAGCGATATTTCTCAATGCGCTTGCTATATTTCGAAAAGGACCAACGTTAGTTGAATTTACTAATACGCGAACACGGGAATCCGAAGCCGCGATTTTCTTAAGTAAATCAACGGAACTATCTGTACTTGCGTTGTCTGAAAATAGATGAATATATTCAATAGGATTGGCAAGATTACTTAGAACTTCGCGAACCCCTAGGTAGCACCTCTCGATGTTTAATTCTTCATTAAAACAGGGTGTTATCACGCATAGCACAGTCATACTTTTCTCAACTATAACAAATTTAATATTCGTGCTGTTGTAAAAGCTGATAAATCACAGTTGTTGGCGAAAAGGAATTATTCATGATTATGTCCTGTACTCAAAAATTATGATGAAGAATATGCAAAGTTGTATGATAAGCGATAAAATGAATTATGCGGGTTGTTTGCTCTGTTAGGATTGAATTATGACTTTTTCGAGCGATTTTCTTAACGAAACCGTTTCTATTCTTGCCGAAATAGATCGAGGCAAGATTGAACAGATCGCCCAGATTGTGTACGATGTCCGAGAGACCAATGGAAGATTGTTTATTTTGGGTATCGGCGGTTCGGCAGGTCATGCAGGCCATGCGGTCAATGATTTTCGAAAGATCTGTGGGGTTGAATGTTACGCACCAACTGACAATGTTTCAGAGTTGACGGCACGAGCAAATGACGAAGGGTGGGACACTATTTTTTCTGAGTGGTTGAAGGTGTCACGATTCAACAAGAAGGATGCGCTGCTGATTTTCTCTGTCGGCGGCGGTGATGCAGAAAGGAATGTTTCTCCAAATCTAGTGCGTGCTATTGATCTTGCAAAAGAGCGCGGTGCACGAGTTTGTGGAATTGTTGGCCGGGATGGCGGGTACACCGCAAAAGCTGGTGATGCCGTTGTCGTTATTCCACCAAAGTTCTCGGACCGGATTACGCCACACACCGAAGGTCTCTGTGCGGTGGTATGGCATCTCTTGGTCTCGCACCCGTTGCTTCAAATGAAGGCGACCATGTGGGAATCTGTTGCAAAGCGATAGTGAACTAAATGAAATTAGATCTAGTTGCAATAATTGGTGGTGCAGGTTTTATCGGAAGCCATTTTGTTGATGCTTTGCTTGTAAATGAAAACACTAAGCGCGTAGTCATATATGACAATTTCTCGTCTGGCAGGGAATGGCATTTTGAACAACACGAGCACGATTCACGTTTAGAGATTGTGAGGGGCGAAATATCGGAACGCGATCGATTAGTCAAAGCGCTCCAGGGAGTCTCCACGGTTATTCATCTTGCGTCTAATCCCGACATCGCTGCGGCAATGAATGATCCGGAGATTGATTTTCGCGAGGGAACCGCCCTCACAAACGGCGTGGTTGAGGCCATGCGGCGGGCAGGGGTCGCGTCGATACTCTACGCATCTGGCAGTGGTGTGTACGGAGACATCGGGGAGGAGGAAGGAACCGAGGATGAAACACCATTAGCCCCCGTATCTACGTATGGTGCCAGCAAACTTGCGGGGGAAGCGCTCATTAGGTCGTATTGCTACATGTTCGATATGCAAGGGTTTGCATTTCGATTTGGAAATGTTGTTGGCCCCCGTCAGACACACGGAGTTGGTTTTGACTTTGTAAAACGTTTGCTAGTCGATCCGACAGAACTTCGTATTCTCGGCGACGGCAATCAGAGCAAAAGCTATGTCCATGTCTCAGATATTGTTGCTGCAGTTCTCCATGTTGCAATAACAGAACACAAGCAGTTTGACGCCTTCAATGTTGCAACTCTTGATTACATCACTGTCAATGAAATAGCGGATATTGCAATTGATATATTAGGGCTTGAGAATTCTGTCGTGAAGAAAGTCCACACCGGAGGCGACAGGGGTTGGAAAGGCGATGTTCCGATAGTCCGGCTGAGTACACGTCGAATACGCGCAACCGGATGGTCGAATGCTCGGACATGTGGTCAAGCGATTCGTGATTCTCTTAAACAACTCCTTCCCGATGCGGAGTCAGGACGAATTTGACATCCCAGGGGGCAGTCTTTTTTGATCGGGATGGAGTCCTGATTGAGACATTTGTTGAAGGTGGTTCGCCAGTTGCCAATAATGATGTCAATACTTTGAAATTTTTACATGGAGCACTTGAGGTTTGTCAATCTCTTGCAGATGCAGATATCAAGATGTTCATGATTACAAATCAACCGGATATCTCTCGAGGAAAAGTTAGGTTAAAAGATGTCTTGGAAATAAACAATGAAGTACAAAAGACATGCCAATTGACGGACGTAGCCATGTGCATCCACGACGACAACGCCCATTGTTCATGCCGAAAACCCAAGCCTGGAATGATTCTTGGGTTATCAGTCAAGCACCAAATTTATCTGGAAAGCAGCGTGGTAGTTGGTGATCGGTGGCGCGATATTGATGCCGGGGCAACTGCCGGTTGTCATACGCTTTTTATCAACTATGGGTATAACGAAACTCTGCGCCACCAGCCAACCTGGGAAGTCTCATCGGTGAGCCAGGCTGGTCTAGTATTGAGAAAACACTTTGGCTTAAATGAATATGGAGATTAAAATGAACATCAAGATTTATGCAGATGGAGCAGATCTAAATCATATTAGTGAGTTAGCCAATGACAAGGTGATTTCTGGTTTTACAACAAATCCAACTCTCATGCGTCAGGCGGGAATTGAAAACTATGAGATGTTTGCCCATAAGGCCATTGAAATTGTCGCACCTAGGCCGATTTCTTTAGAAGTGTTTTCCGATGAGTTCATAGAGATGAAAACGCAAGCCTTGAAAATTGCATCGTGGGGTGAAAACGTCTACGTAAAGATTCCAATCACAAATACAAAGGGTGAGTCGTCTCTGCCGTTGGTTGCTGATCTCACAAAAAGTGGAGTAAAAGTTAATGTAACGGCGATCTTTACTAATAAACAGATTGATGACACTGCGACAGCTCTTGCAGGAACTTCTGGTTCAAATATTTCGGTGTTTGCTGGACGTATAGCGGATGCTGGAACTGATCCGAGCCAATATGTGGAGAGAGCCGTTAATTGCGCTCAACAAGTTGGCAATTGTGAAGTTATCTGGGCTAGTCCTCGAGAAGTGCTCAACGTAGTTCAGGCAGATCAACTTGGATGCCATATTATTACGGTGACACCAGATCTTTTGAAGAAGTTGGTCAACCTCGGTAAAGATCTAGATGTGTTTTCGCTTGATACTGTGAAGATGTTTTATAACGATGCATCTGCCGCTGGATACACCATTTAGTGTTAAGTGATTGTTAAAAAAAGATGAAAACTAGTTTTGTTCAGCCCCCAATGGAGATTTGGTGATTACGCGATCAAGTTCGTTCGGGCAGAATTATGAACAGTCAATTGTTGACCGTTTAGGAATCTGGCTATCAACAAGGCGAATAGTCCGGTTGACCAAGAGCAGTAGAGCACAGTCAGTCGGTGATTTTGGGTGCGGCTTCAATGCCGAGCTAGCAAGACAAATCCGACACTTGGTCGTGAAAATGGTCATCATGGACGTAGCACTTAATCAAGAACTCATTGATTCCGCGGAGTTTGAGGCCCATGTGGGAATTCTTCCTGGAGTGTTAGAGAACGTAACGAACCATTCATTGGATTTAGTAGTGATGAATTCAGTTCTAGAACATCTTGATAATCCGGTGGCAACGCTTGAGAATATTCAGACAATTCTTAGGCCCGGAGGCATTCTGTTTATCAATGTTCCTAGTTGGTTAGGGAAAAGAGTTCTAGAATTTGCTGCTTTTCGTCTCAAGCTGAGTCCCGCGGAAGAAATGGAAGATCATAGAAGATACTACAATAAACGTGAGCTGTGGTTGGAGCTTCGCCGTAGTGGATTTTCGCCTAGCAAGATAAAAATTCACAGACATAAACTCGGTACAAATGTATATGCGATAGTTAGAGTTGAGAACTAACGAATTCTTAACTAGTTATCACTTTGATTGGGTTGAAAACGCGTCGCTAGAACTGATGCATGAATAATTAGTGTAAAAATAAAGGTAACTACACCTGCAATGATTGCAGCAAGCCCAGTAATCGCCATATGTGATATTCGACTATCGAGATCAGGTAGTGAGTAATGATTGTTAAGGTAGTGGACCAATAATGGCATGGAACAAGTGATTCCAGCAACAATCATGCCAGCACTAATTATTAAAGTTCGTGTGTATCGAAGAACCCTTGTCCAGCGTTTTGATTCACGTCCGGTGTAATCAAATAAAACTTTAGAAATGATTGCTGCATATATACCGACAAGTCCCAAGGACATGAATGTCAGCCCCAACAACTGCCAAAAAATTGACAAACTAATCCCCCCTATCGCGACGGTTCCAAAAGTTGCAGGAACGCACAGACCTACTCCGATCAGTGTCATCGCAATACCGGGCCAGAATGTGAAAAAATCAGCTCCATAGATAAACATCGCACGCAAATTGATCCATGCTGCAGCAAATGGAGACCACCACCCTTCGCGCTTATGGTGGCTAACGCGTCCATTTCTATCTTTTAGAAAGTGAACCGGTACTTCGACAATTCGAAGATGCATGTGCATACTCTTCAGCACCATCTCGGACGCATATTCCCATGATTGCGACTGCAGTTGCATGCGTTCAAAAGCTTCCTTTGTTATCCCACGCATTCCACAGTGAATATCTGAAAATTTTGAGCTGTATAAACGGTTGAGAATCCACGTAGTAACGGGTGTACCAAAATATTGATGATGGGGAGGCATGGAGTCTTTCTCAATCGATCCCTTCCATCGAGAGCCCATCACGAATTCGCCACCTGAACGGAATCCGTCAATGAACGGTTTCAATTCGCGAAAATCGTATGTGCAGTCTGCGTCACCCATAATTATCCATTCTCCGCGAACATATGGGAGTGCATCGATATACGCACGGCCAAGTCCACGCTTCGGGCAACGAAGCACTCGGGCTCCTTCTCGAAGTGCAATCTGAAGCGTGTCGTCAGTAGAGCTGTCGACTATTAGAATTTCTCCGCGGACACCGGCCTGTGCAAGGCCAATGTGACACCACTGTACAAATTCGGCAATATTGACTGACTCGTTGAGCGCTGGAATAACAATCGAAACTTCCGGGTCACTGATGTCGCCGACCGGAAGTAATAGTTCAAGTTCAAAGTTCTCGTTCGTCACGATGTATTGGTCCCTTTTCGTATTCAAGTCTTCCGAGTGTCTAGTCCAATATTAGAGGCTAGTTCATATGCACATCGTAAATTATCTTTTGAATCAAAGTTGATAACTTGCTGGATTGTTGCCGACGTGTTTGCTATTGAGACTTGCGAGTAAACAAATATTTCTCAAGTTGCGCAAGACCAGATTCTGACCCGATTTCAAAATAGCGCTCATCTGACAAGTATGCCTGTAATTTTCCTTTTTTAGAGAGACCTTCAAACAAAGATGAAATATCCGATGGAATATCGGCTTGAACATATTCTGCCAAGACGGAAGACTGCACGATTGAGAGACCATAGTCAATCCACTCCATTCTCGCATCTTGCTCACCTTTTTTATAGAGCGAGACGCATCCATCAAGAACAATTGCGTTCCCCATTTCGTGTCCATTGTCGTTACGACAGACTGTCATCAAAGCATCAAATCTGTTCCCATCAAATGAATTAGCAACCTGATTATGATTCAATGTAAGAAAACTGTCTCCGAATGTGAACATAAAGATATCATCTAAATGTGACATATCGAATAATCTGCGAAGTGAACCACCTGTTCCGAGTAACACTGGACCGTCGGATACGCAAGTGACCGACATGCCCCTTGGGGAGTTCTCCTTAACCTCTGCTTCAATTTGATCTCCGAGATAGCCGGTAGAGATTATGACCTGTGAGATACCCTGAGAACCTAAGTTCTCAAGTTGGTGTCTAATGAATGGCTTACCAGAAACCGGTATCAACGCTTTTGGCACCAACTTGGTGAATCGAGACATTCGTGTCCCCATGCCACCCGCCATAATGACGCATTGCATTTTAGCCCCTAGATAAAATCGTTGAACCGTCGAAATCAAAACGAAATACTACTTCGGCAATCCCACGTTGTCGAAAAGCGCTACGCAGTTTCCCCACGTCAGATGCGTAAAACATCAAGAAGCCACCTGCGCCTGCACCAACCAATTTACCCCCAATGGCGCCGTTGGTCATTCCTAATTCGTATAGTTCATCGATAGTAGGGTTGGACATATTAGGGCTTCGGCGTCGCTTCCGTTGCCAGTGATCATTCATCAACAAACCGAAATTCTCCGGAGCCCCGTTCTCAAGTTCATTTTTTATTTGCCGCCCTAGGGCTTGTGTTTCATCGAGATTCTTTCGCATCTCGGAATCGCCGGCACTTGTCCTATCGCTTTGATCTTTTAGAACTGCCGAAGCAGAACGTGAATAGCCAGTAAAAAAAAGAATAAGATTTAATTCAAGATCATGCAACGCAGAGAGAGGAAATGCCAATGGCACCACATCTACTGCGCCATTCTTTCTGAACTCGAAACAATTTATGCCACCAAACGATGCGATGTATTGATCTTGCTTTCCAACAGGTTCACGCAGCTTGTTGATTTCTATATCACACGCGAGCTCAGCAAGTTCACCGGCGCCAATGTGCTCTCGACGGTGAGCGAATAGTGCTCGAATGAGTCCGACTGTAAATGAACCGGATGAACCTAGTCCTGTCCCAGCAGGGATATCCGCCATACTTACAATTTCAATTGATTTTTCGACATTCAGAAGTCCGAGTACTTCTCGGAAAATAGGGTGCTCAATTTTTTCGATATTTGTGACTCGCTCTGACTGAGCATATTTCAGGAAATAGTCATCTGTAAAAGTGCTATTTACGCCAATGTAGACGTATTTATCAATAGCAGCAGATAGAACAAAGCCGCCCTCGTTGGCATAGTAGGAAGGTAAATCTGTTCCACCTCCACCAAGGGAAATTCGAAGAGGTGTCCGCGAGATAATCATTAAAAAACTCTATCCGAATAGATCGGTGTGGTGCTGTGACCCAAATAAACTGTTGCTCGGACCTAATCTTGTCGGTCACTGGGTTACGGATCAGGCAATGCGCTGGGGGTAGTCCTTCAGTTTTCTTTTGATATGAAACCTTGCAATCACTGGAGGCATGGGCAACGATCTCGACATAATTCTGGGATACCACGGTGCAATGGCCGATGGCGATGCGGTTGAGGTTGCACCTGACATAGTGTGTATGCCGTTTTGGACGCCTGAGTTTTGCGATGCTGGGGTGCGCACATCAATTGCCGCACGTGGATTTTCGCATCAACCATACGATCCTGTTCCGGGCTACGAAGTCTCGTTGGCAGCATTTGCCCCAACATTATTTGAGGCTTTACAAAACGACATCGGCGTGTGTGGCCGGCAATTCGACAGTGGTGGCGCATTGTGGACTACCACAGCGTGCACGATGCATTTGTGATCCGCTACGCCATGGGCGAACAAGAAGAATTGAGATTGCATCATGATGTCGCTTAAGTATCTGCGAGCATCAAACTCAACGACTCATATGAGGGTGGTAAGTTGGAATTTCTGCGACAGAGTTTTAGTAATGCAGATGTACCAGTAGGCAACATCATTGTGTAGCTAAGTCTGGTCACGCATCCGCATCGTGGTGCGCCACTTAGAAGTAGAGAAAAATAAAGTCTCACTGTTTGATGCGCGTTGCCTCTTGTGATTGACTGATCTTGTGACATTGCCTGTTGTTGGTGAGTTTTCGCCGTGGGCAGATCCAGCGATTGTGCAGATCAATCGTCTGCCGATGCGTACTACCCGAGAAGATACGCGTACTGCGCGCGCGGACATTGAATGGATTGGAAAAGGCCGGGAATATCTAGACCTTCTCAATAGGGAAGCGGTATTTGAGTTTCTGGCAAATGAAAATCCTGACGCAGTAATCGTTGCCGCGGCTCGAGTCGGTGGAATCGTAGCCAACAATTCTCTACCTGTTGAGTTTTTGACGGACAATATTCGAATTTCTACAAACATCTTAGATGCGTGCCATGATGCAAAAATTCCACGTGTTCTGTTTCTCGGATCATCGTGTATTTATCCACGCATGGCACCACAACCGATTAAAGAAGAGTATTTATTAACAGGCCCATGGGAGCCAACTAACGAGTCATACGCAATTGCCAAGATTGCTGGTCTGAAGTTAGTGCAGGCATATCGCCGTCAACATGGGCATCGATGGATTTCGGCAATGCCGACCAACTTGTATGGTCCTGGAGATAATTTTGATCTTGAAACATCGCATGTTCTTCCAGCTACTTTGCGAAATTTGTAACTGCGTATGAAAATGGGGACAGAGTCGTAGAGATGTGGGGGAGCGGGAGTCCACAGCGCGAGTTCTTGCATGTCGATGACTTGGCGGCAGCGTGCCTCCATTTACTTGAGCACTATGACGACGAGAGTCCAATAAATATCGGGACTGGACAAGACATCACGATCAATCAACTTGCCGAGATCGTCGCAGAAATAGTCGGCTACAAAGGTGATGTGTTTTAGGATACTTCTCGTCCAGAGGGAACTCCGCGCAAACTCCTGGATCTCTCCCGGATTCTGCGTACGGGGTGGAAGCCAGCCATTAGTTTGCGCGACGGTATCGAGGACACTTACCGGTGGTATCTAGAGAATTTCAAATATTAAGAGGTGCGGGATGACTTGTTGCAAGCATGAGGAGTCAAGTTAACCAAATCAGTTCTACTAGTTCAGTCTAATTGGTAGGCCGATTCTCTTGAGTTCGGGATATGCGGTTCAGAATTCTTCGAGTGGCAATAGGGATAGCTTTTCGCAAACCAACTCGATTAACGAGACCGACTGCACGATGCCAGATGGTGCGATTCGAGACAATCTGCGATTCAATTTTTGGAAGACGTTTCTCGACCACTTCGTCGAGGACGTGTGCAAACTGTGTTGCAGTGGTTTCCCATTTAAATTTCGCTCGAACAAATTCATACGATATTTCCGAGGCTCTAAGTAACTGATGGCGATTGTCCGCCCAGGTCTTGATTAGCGATACTGCATCTTGGATTGAGGTTAAAAGAAACGGAGTTGTTTCCGGGTGGGCACCTGTATCGAAGGCAATTCCGACAGTGCCTGATGCCTGTGCTTCAACCAAAGGCAGATTAAACCCTTCCCATAAACTTGGGGAAATAAAGATATCGAGATTTCTTAGGTATTGTGAGCGTTCGTCATCTGTCGCATTTAAGTGAGTAGTGACGCCTTTGGAGCGCCATCTTTCGCCATCCTCTTCGGTTCCCCTACCCATGATAGAGAAATTTATTCCAAGCTCACCGTGAAGTTCTTCAATCAACTTCTCAAAGAGCTCAACACCTTTGTAGCGAGCTTCACCGCTGCCGAGACGCATGAGTGTCCCTATAGACAAATTTTTTGTACGGTCATCTGGCATCACTGGAGCAGTTTTTTTCCCAAAATGATGAACATGATCACTGCCAAGCCAAATTACATTGGCGCTTGGCCATTCAATATCGTGACGCAAGAAATAGGAACTCGATAAAACTTTAGAAATAACTGGGTATACATTCCTAATCTTATTGAGTCGAATACTCTCCCTCTCGTCGGCGTCCTCGGCAAAGAACGATGGCGATGGGTCGCCGTGCTCAAATGCGATGGTAGGGATTGAACTTGTGAGGGCGGGGAGTAACTCAAAATAAGGGGTCGTTTGCGCAATTACGACATCGATCTGCAGGGACTCGCATTGTTTGAGTACCTCAGCGGGATCGGTTCCGACTTGGATTATGAAGTCGGATGAAAAACTCTCATCAAACGACAGGCATCCGATGTAAATATCCCACCCATACTGACTACTACGCTTGGCAATCTCATGTGCAACGACAGAGACGCCGTAGCCACGGAGCATCAGTGAACTAAGAAGAAGAGCTCTGTGATTCTTCACTGCATCTCGACGAAACTGCTCCACCGACGAACGAAAAGCGCACGGTCTCCCCAGTTTTCCTCACCTATTTCTCGCGTCCCGTTCTCAATGTGTATGAGACGTCCGAAGTTTGGGATCTTAATTTTGTAACCAGATCGTTTCATCCTGAGGCAAAAATCAATATCTTGACATTCGGCGTTGAATGCTTCGTCGAATCCTCCAAAGTGCGCGAAGTTCCGAGAGCCAACCATGAGGAATGCGCCTGTAGTGGCTGGTGCCTCAAGAATTGATCCAGCGGCTGAGTTGTTGCTTCCGTGTGCGCCTGGATGGTAACAAAAAGAGAACAATTCTGGGGTTTGAAAAAAATCTATGCCACCATGCTGAAGTGAGCCATCGACAAATTCCAAAACTGCCCCGACGATCCCAGTTTCTTGATCAGAATTCAACAATTGATGCGACTTGAGCAAAGCCTCAGGGCATTGATCTATTAGTACATCATTATTCATAAATAGAATAGTGTCAAAACTTGATAATTCAAAAAGATCATTGTTGCATCTCGAAAAGTGGTAACTCATGCCTTCAATGACACGGACTCCACTGGGAGCATTCTCTAGAAGTTCAATCGTCTTTCTTTCAGTCGACCCAGTATCACCCAATAGAAGTTCAACGGATACGTTGGCAAGTGACGCCAGTTCTGCGAGTTGGATAAAACTTTGAAAAAGTTGACGCAACAAATCAGGTCTATTTTTGTGAAGAACGATGATAGAAAGTCCGCTTGTCTGGGGGGGTAGACGTAATACTCGCGCAGGCTTACGAATTGCATCAACTCGAGCCGCATTACTGAATCCGATGTACGGGTTGAGTAATGCAGTGAGGTCTTCAAACTTTGCCACAGGGTTATTATAGACTTGGGTGAAACTATTGAATCGCTTTTACAGTCACCCCATCGAGATTGCAAACCAACTTCACGCCCTTTTTACCTCCTCGGAGACCACCCAGATTGTTGATGGAGTATTTTTACTAGCGAACTGAGAGACTGCATCTAGCGAAAAAGAATCAGCAGAATAGCCCCAAGTAAATGCTCCTGGGACATCATCAAATCCAACGGTTATCCAGATATCGGTTACTTGGGTCGCAAGATAATCGGGTGATATGCGCCAGAAAATTGATCGCGGCCTAATTTTGTTTGTTTTATAATGAGATGAACTTCAGATGCAGTCGGCAACTGCCAATGATCCACAATTTTAACAATAGTTGGTTGCGTGGGGAACTTTTGCAAAATAGGAAAGATGCAGAGACTTGTAGCACCTATGAGGGCAAGATTTCCAACTGATTTTACGATGTGTCCTGCCCCCTGGAATAGGTTCACCTCCTATGAGACAAGTAATCCCGCAAGAATAGGGTTGGGAGGATGGATATGAAACGGACCAGACATACACCTGAGCAGGTTGTTCGCAAACTAGGTAAGGCTGACCGGCTGTTGGCGGAGAACATACCGTTTGCTTAAGTGCTGCGGCATTTATAGATTTCGCAGCAGACGTATCAGCGGTGGCATAGCCAGTATGGGGCGATGCGACCTGATGATGTGGCATTGTATAAGGCACTCCGACTCAATCGATGATGGGGAAACAGATAGACGGATATCACTTGATTCAAGAGTGTACTGTTGCGCCATATGAAGGAAGAGAAGTGGACCGACAAACGGGATCCAGGACAACGGCAAAGGAATATTTGAAAATCCTTTTTAAAAATCTGACTCACGATATCGAAGTCATAGTTTTAGGCTGCTTTGGAGTAATGCTTGGACTTTTCACCCTTTCATACTCTCAAAACGAAGATATGGGAATTTTTATTTCAGAGAACGCTTTGCTATCGCGAGGGTATGGCTTGTATTCGCAAATATTCGAACTAAAAGATCCACTCTTTTTATGGAGTGGCGGTCTAACAACCTGGATGTTTGGACTCCGAGGGCCATTTCTGTTGGATGCAGCCTTTGTAACAATTGCTCCATTAGTTGCATATGGCTATGCGCGATCACTAAAAATATCAAGAGCATGGTCAACGATCGCCGCAGTTGGTTTTTCGGGTTCGCTTACAGGCGTCTACTTTACAACATTGCGCACTGGCACGATTGCATTAGTACTGATCGTATGTGCGCTGTGGTCTACACAGAATAAAAAAATGTTTTTGGGTGGCGCCTTAATTGTGGCTGTTATTGGATTCAAAATGTCATTTATTCCATGTCTACTCGGTCTTATGGTGTATATATTTGCCAGCCGAAAGGAGTTGAAAAATCTAATTACATTTGCGCTTGGAATTTCATCTTCTCTAATCACCGTCGTAGGAATCTTAATTATCAGGGGAGAATTTAGCGGCTTCGTCGAAATGATACAAGTAAATTTTCATTATCGAAGTGTATACCCAAGAGTTATTGGTTTTACACCTGGTATCAATGGGCACATTCAAACCATCAATACGTATGGTTCTAGCTTCAACTACTTGGTCTTCACTTTAATTCTTTTAGTAACGATTTTGGCTCAACGTCTGAAAAATAAGTTACATCAGCTTGAAGCATCAGTTCTAGTAGTTACATTTGCAGGGCCAATCATTGTGCTCCTATCGAGTGCGATGTGGTCACATCACCTTCAGATACTTTCAATTTGTGTTTATGTACTTATTTTAATGATAGGAATGTACCTACAAGACTTTGGTATTAGCAGAAATGTTATAGTTCGTCTCATTAGTTCACTATTAATACTCACTCTTTTTATGGCACTGAATGTAACTGGATGGCGATTGCCTCTAAGGCCGGCTACCGCATTAGTAGATGTAATTAATCCCAAGTGGATTGATCCAAGTGAAAACAAGTTTGTTAGTGAGCATCCAACAATGTTTCGCCTAGAAAAAAAATTTGCGCGGTTAGGACCAAACGATGACAATGGGTTAATGGGATTTTTACCAAAGGAATGGCACTTGTCGTGCCGTTATTATTCTCAATATGGACATGAAACCGAAAGCATGGTAAATGAAATTATAAATTGCATTGCCACGAAGCCAAATTATCTCTTCATATCTCCAGGGTTCTTTGCTCTTGAAAGAGTTAGCGGGACGTACAAAAAACTGAAGTCACGAGTTGAAATAACCTTGAAAAGAAATTTTAAATGTGTTGCCATCGTTGATCGAGAAGGTGCACAATTCTGTACACGTATAGGTATTAACCAAAAAATTGCAAGTTAGATCGTTTGTATTTGCGCGTTTCTATTCGGTCGGAGCGTTAGCCCAAGCCGCGGCAAACTAACCCCTATAAATACAAGGACAAAAGGGAAGGCTGGCAGAAGATAGATAGTTTTTCCGGAAGAAATATACAACCCAGAACTTGTCTCCAAAAGTGCCAGTTGACCAATAAATAAAAACAATCCGAGTAATGAAATTAACGAAATAATTCGCAAATTTTTCCCCATTTCGGGTGCTCTGCTATTATAGAATAAACCAAAAAATGCGAGTAGAAGAAAAATTGGTAGCAAGGAATTATAAATTCGTTGAATCAAAGCGACAGAGTTTCCAAGTGCGGTTATTTCCGGTCGGTAAGTGTTTAGGGTGCTACGTGATGGCAGACCCTTGATAGTTGAATCCCACATTTTGATTATATCAGTTCCGACTGTAGGAACTCCGCCTCGCATGGCAGGACCAATGTCAGGGTAAAGAACCCAATCAAAAGCAGTTGCATATGCATCTACAATTTCTCGTGGGGAGATATCGCTCACAGATAATACACCGGGAGCGAGACCGCCACCGTTGCATTTCAGCTTTTTTGATGAACACGCTCGCGCGATATCTTTAGATATTTGGGACAAAGTAGCTTCAAACAAAATCGCATTTTTATCAAGACCTGCTTCACGTACGGCATCTCTCAAATCCCAGTTAAACCAAGCAGAAGATTCATCACAAATTTTAAGTGGTGATGCACAGGCGATAGCTCTCCAGTCTTGCCCTTCCGCTGTTTCTAAGTAAGGCTTCAACTTTAAAGCCGTGGGACTAATGGCGTAAACACGCTTTCGCTGAGACGCATCAACCAAGAGGTATTTACGCCCATCATCGGATTTAACCGATGACCACTTACTAAGGAGCTCTGGGAAGGAGCCGGAAGCAAAGGAATCAAGTCGCGATACGCCATAATGCGATTTATTTTCCAATATGACGTAGCCCGAAATTGAAAATGCGCCGAGTAAGCCGATTAAGCTAACTAGTACAAAGCGGGTGCGCCAAAATTTCCACCCCAATGATCTCCATTGAAGTAAATTCCTAAACGTAAACAAAAGCATGACGATTGCAATCGGATACCACCCTGGTTTGGTTGCGATAATCCATGAGAGCGTAAGTCCATTTAGGAATGTAACGGCAAGCAATTCAATTAACTTTTTGAGACTACTTTCAGCGTGCTCCTGCCTCACAACTACAAGACGACCTAGACAAAGGCTCAGTCCCATACCCAGAAAAATTAAAGAAGATAAAAATCCATCTCGATATATTCGAGACATTGATGACCCGAACCACTGTGGATGAAAGGAACTGAAGACAATGAAAACCAGTACGAACGAACGACTGATTTTTAAAACACGCAACTCACGGGCGACCAGAATGATTCCAGATACTAGAATTAGGTGAACAGTTACAGTCGGTGCCCATGGTAAAAAATGAGTCAATGCAAGAAAAAGTGGGTATCCAGCCGGCTTGGATAGCGTTAAATGTCCAACGTCTGAATAGGTACCTAGCCATTTCCCCTGAATGATATTAGAAGCGAGTCGGACCATGAGCTCATCATCGTGTATCGAGCCGTAGATTGGAACAGGAGAAACTAAATAGCGAAGAAAAATCGAGAGTAGGAAGGTCGCGAAACATGACATTCGAAAGAAATTGCGACTCATTGAAATATTCTAGGCGACGGTCATCGGCTAATTCTGGGCAGAACACATCTTCTGACATGGCCCAATTTGCGACTCTGCCTGATTTGAAATAGGCAAAACTAAGAACTGTGAGAAGAATTGCAGGTCCAGAAAGGAATGCCGAGGACCGATGAGTGGGGGGGAGTTGGCTGTGCCCACAGGCGGGAAGCAAAGTAGAGGAGAGCAATTAATGGGGTGTAAACGATTAACTTGCCAGTGAACTCGTTTTGAAAAATTGAAATTCGCAGCCGATTAAAAACATCAAAAGGTAATAGAAACAAAGAATCAGAAACGCACGTGGAATCATGCGAAAGAAGAACCTCCCTTTTGACAGCACGATGGCAAGGGTGGCGATAGTGAGCAGAAATCCGACGATTATTGTGCCGAACAGAATTGTCTCTAGAACTGCCCCTAAGGCAATCACAATTAATGGAAGTGGATAGTCTGTCTCTCGTTGATGTTTTAACAATTTGCACCTGCCAGTCGTGTCAGATTGGTGGAGTCAGACACCATTACACACCATTGTGTGGGAATCGGTTGTGCGGTCTGCGCGTAAAAAATGAAACCCAAAGCACCTTGACCAGTTGGAAGGTCTGATCGGAGAAAAGTAAAAGATCCAAGCGGGTCGAATTCTCCGTCTGCATAAATATATATATTCTGGCCGTTGCCGGAGAATGCCGCCCACCCTTCAATGACCTGAGTGTCATCACCAAGTGCATACTGACGGTCAATAAAACCCCGAGTTGATTCGGCCGATGTTGGAATAGATGTTAATTTCTCAGACTGTAACGGGCTAGTCAGCGAAGCACTAGGGACTAAGACAATCTGAGACCGAAAAATAATTCCCAAAACTATTGCAATTACGATGATAAATAATAAAAAAAGTTAGTTGTAAAGGCTTCCTGCCACGCCATCCAATCCTGCTGTTTGTTGCGCCTAGATACATTTTAGACACCACATTCATAGTGAAGTTTAGCGCACCGCTCAGCAGACCTCTAACATGACAGTATGAGTGCCATCAACGATCTCGACATGATTCTTGGATACCACGGCGCAATGGCCGATGGTGATGCTGTTGAAGTAGCACCAGACATTGTGTGTATGCCGTTTTGGACGCCTGAGTTTTGTGATGCAGTGGTGCGCGCATCAATTGTTGCAGGTGGATTTTCTCATCAACCACATGATCCGGTTCCTGGCTATGAAGTCTCGTTGACAGCATTTGCTCCAACATTGTTTGAGTCTTTACAAAACGACATCGGCATGCGGGTTTGGCCAGTAATTCGGCGCTGGTGGCCCATTGTGGACTACCACGGCGTGCACGATGCATTTGTGATTCGCTTCGCCATGGGCGAACAAGAAGAATTGCGATTGCATCATGATGTTGCTCAAGTATCTGCAAGTATCAAACTTAATGATTCATATGTGGGTGGCGAGTTGGAATTTCCGCGACAGAGTTTTACTAATGCAGACGTACCAGTCGGTGACATCATCGTGTGGCCAAGTCTGGTGACGCATCCGCATCGTGGGGCGCCACTTGTGAGTGGAGAAAAATACAGTCTCACCGTTTGGTGCGCGTTGCCTCTTGTGATTGACTGACTCTGTGACATTGCCTGTTGTTGGTGAGTTTTCGCCGTGGGCTGATCCGGCGATGGTGCAGATCAATCGTTTGCCGATGCGCACCGCCCGAGAAGATACGCATAACGCGCGCACTGACTTGAATGGCGAATGGTTATTGCAACTGTGGGATTCACCCGATGATGTGCCGGCTCACGCAGTGGGTGGTGGTCTTGGCGTGGCTGCACAAGTTCCAGGCAACTGGACACTGCAGGGGTTTGATGATTTGCCGCACTACACAAACATCGAGATGCCGTTTGACGGACCTCCGCCTGCTTTACCAGAGCACAACACAACTGGTGTGTATAGCCGCGTGATTGCACTGCACGCAACGCCAGACAATGATGCAGTGGTGCTGCATGTCGGTGGTGCTGAAAGCGTTCACGCCGTCTATGTGAACTCTGTCTTTGTTGGGTACGGGACAGATTCTCGGTTGCCAAGTGAATATGACATCACGCAGCATCTGATTACTGGTGACAACGTGATTGCAATTGTTGTTGTGCGTTATAGCGCTCAGAGTTATGTCGAAGATCAAGACCAATGGTGGATGGCTGGTCTACATCGCGACATATGGATAGAGCACAGGCCCAAAGTGAGTCTGCAACAAGTGAGATGCGTTGCTGATTTTGATGCAAGTGCCGCAATAGGTTCGCTGGTTGTGCGCGTTGGTGTTGACGGAGTAACAGGTGCATCGGGCCAACAACGCTTCACTGCGCGTGTGTGGTGCGCAGAGTTGGGTATTGACTCAACAACTGATGTGAACACAAAGTTCACGCAGGCATATGTTTTTGATGGGTTCAACGCGTCGGTATTTGTGCAGAATCTGTCAGTGCAGCCATGGTCTGCTGAGTCGCCAAGTCTGTATGACATCAGTATCGAACTGTTGTCGTCAGATGGCGACATCATTGATGCGTGTGTACAACGTGTTGGGTTTCGACGAGTTGCAATCACCAACGGGCTCTTGCGAGTGAATGGCGTACCGATCATGGTGTGTGGAGTGAATCGTCATGATCATCATCCTGATAGGGGCAAAGCCGTCACAGTGCAAGATATTCGGGCAGATTTAGTGCTGATGAAACAGCACAACATCAACGCAGTGCGCACTGCTCATTATCCAAACCGTCACGAGTTGCTTGATCTTTGCGATGAACTTGGTTTGTATGTAGTGGAAGAAGCCAATATCGAAGCGCACGCCTATAACACCAGTTTGTGCCATGACACTAGGTGGCAAGCAACATGGTTGGCACGGGCCACGCGTATGGTGCAACGTGATGCAAATCATGCCTGCATCATTATGTGGTCGCTCGGAAATGAATCAGGTTATGGGGTGAATCACAAAGCAGAAGCAGCGGCAATTCGAGCACTTGATGCCACCCGACCGTTGCATTACGAAGGTGCAATTTTTCATGAGAACTGGATTGATGGTGGGTTAGATGCAACAGATGTGGTGTGTCCGATGTATTCACCCATTGACGCGCTCGTGATGTATGCCCAAACTGCTGCACCGCGACCAGTGGTGGTGTGTGAGTACAGCCATGCGATGGGCAATTCAAATGGCTCGTTGTCTGATTATTGGGTGGCGTTTCGGGCGCACGAAAAATTACAAGGTGGATTTATCTGGGAGTGGAAAGATCACGGTCTGCGCCAACTCGTGCCAGAGGGCAAATATGCACAAGAACGATTTGCATATGGTGGTCAGTTTGGTGACACACCCAACGATGCCAATTTTGTAGCGGATGGTTTGTGTGCACCTGATCTGGTGCCGCATCCGGTGATGCGCGAAGTGGCGTGGGTGCACAGGCCACTTCATGTCACGGCTCGAGCGGGGGTGGCGAGCATCGCCAATATGCAAATGTTTAGTGATGCGACGTGGATGCACGGAAAGGCGACGCTTCTGTGCGACGGAGTTGAGAGCGAACGCGTTGATGTTGATGTGAGCGTGAAGGCTGGTGCAATAGTTGAGTGGCCAATTCCATTTCGTCCAACGTCGGGTGAGTGTTTTGTCACTTTTGAGTGGCGCACTCGAGCAGATTCGGGGTGGGCATCTGCTGGTCATCTCGTGGCTTGGGATCAGGTGGCACTGTGATGACACCAATCCTGAACGTATTTAGGGCGCCAACTGATAATGACGGCTTTAAGTTGCTCCCGACAAAAGGTGATTCGTGGGGTATTGGTGGCAAGGCACTTACAAACTGGAGAAAAGCAGGTCTTGATATTGCCGGCAACACGGGCGATGTGACATGGAGTTGTGAACAGCATGAGTCAGCAAACGGCACAGAGACTCATGCTGTGTTTACGGTGCCAGACTCGATGATGGATCTAGCTCGAGCCGGATTGCTGTATGAATTTGATGCAGCGTTTACGCACTGGCGTTGGTATGGACGTGGACCTCATGAAAATTATCCAGATCGTTGCGCGAGTGCGATGATGGGCATTTACGAGGGCGAACTTGATGAGTTGCCCTATGTGGTACCTCAAGAGTTTGGTTTGCGAATGGATTGCAGATGGATAGAACTGATTGATCTGGTCAATGATCATCGCGTGCGCATAGAAGGTATTGAAGGGTGCACGTTTCATGCATCAGCAACGCGTCACACACCGGCGCAGTTATATGCAGCAGCAGATATCACAGAACTGCAACGCAACGACTCTGTCGTGGTGTGTATTGACGCAATGCATCGAGGTGTAGGCACTGCAAGTTGTGGGCCAGATGTATTGCCCCAGTATCGCATTACGCCGGGCGAATATCGCCTTGATCTGCGCTTGACTTAACTGCGCTTGCGCACACTGATGCGTTTATCGGGTGATGTTGTGCACACGCCTGTCTCGAGGTTGAATCGCCATCCGTGCAAGTTGCAGACCAACTGATCACCATCGATTTCGCCAAACACTGATAGATCTGCGCTGCGATGTGGACATCTGCGTTGCACAATGTAGTCACCAAGTGTGATGTCGGCTTCTGGCGCGTCAACTCCGTTGATATTGCGCGATGCTTCGGCTTCTGTGCGAGTCATTCGCTCGACCGACAGACTCTTAAAGAAGTTGTAGAGGTATTCGTTGTAAGCGCCATCTCGCCACGCTGTAAAACGACAACTCAGGAAAAGTGAGTTCGACCAGTCGATGGCTTTGTTTGCAACAACAATCTCAACAAGATCTCGTGCAATATCAAACCGGAAACCAAACGCTTGATCGGTGTATTGCTCAACACGACCCTCTGGGAAATTAATCAGGAGTGCCTCGTCACCAAGGTGCAGCAGACAATTGGCACCGATGCCAGTGCGCACAGTGGTGGCCATTGCCAAAAGTGGCTGCCACCAAACTTGCAGTGACTTTAAGAGATCGGTGCGTGGCGTTGTTGCCCACGTTGCTTTGCGCTCCGCAAGCCATGAGCTCCAGTCAGACTGGTATGCACGCAAGTAATTGGCTTTGTTGTTAAAGATGTTGTGGGCGTCGGCAATTGGCACGGGGTGCGTGGTGGTGATTTCACCATTGCTCACCGTAAACGTGGTGCCCGGAATATTGAGTTGCGCATTGTCTCGGCCTAGGGCTGTCAGTCTGGTGATGAATTGAACTTGATCAGGGAAGATTGATGTTTCATCACCCGTCACCATGTTGAGATTAAACAGATCTGGATCGAGAAAACATGGTGGCCCAGCAGACGGAACAACAACTCGCGCGTCTACTGCTTCGACGTATTTTATTGCGCGGCTGAATTGACTCTCTACTTTGGACTGAGCGAGTTTCTTTTTTTCAGCCGCGTCAATGTCATACACCATTGGATACCAGATTGCTCCGCTGTATTGCAGCCAATGTAGATCGACTTTTCGAGCACTTTGCCAGGATGACAGATCACTGATGCGACAATCATTTTGATTGAGCACCTGTGCCGATTCGTCACTCACTAAGAGAGCACTGTCTCCGCTTGGTCCGTCAGTGATAGATGTTTCGACAAAAATTGTTGCAGATACCCCGGGAGCAATTTCAGTAGCAACACCATCAATTGTGCGAATGAAGTTGCGAAAACCGATGCGACTGAGTTCTCGCTCCATTTCGCGCGTTGGGAAACCTGGCAACAAAATAGTGGTGTCTTTGCTCATGTGCTGAGATAAAAACTCAAGATCGCAGTGATCACCGTGCAAGTGAGAAATGTATAAGAAATCTGGGTTGCACACTTCGTGCATGAGTTCTGGTGTTAATTGATCATTGCGCGGAAACACAAACCACGAGGCAAAGAACGCTGGAACAAACCATGGATCACATGTGATTGTGGTGTCACCAGAGCGGAGAAGAACGCCTGCGTGACCAAGCGAAGTGGCTTGCATGAAATCTTACGAACGTGGTTCGTCCGTTGACTGCTTTCCGGCAGTCGAGACATGTTCTGTCCACGAAGTTCCGTTCCAGTAGCGCAACTCGTATCTGCTGGACGGATCTTTGTACCAGTTAGCAGGTACGTCGGCACTTGGAGTTGGAGACCATTCAGCAGATGCTTCGTTCTTGGACGGTGTTGTCATTGAGGATGCACTTGGTGCAGGAGAAACCTGTCCTTGATGACGAATAAATGCATGAAACCACGAACTTCCGTCGTATGTGATTTGCACGAGTTCCCAACCCTGGGCGGAACGCCTGGTGAGTTCGGCTGCAAGTTCGTGCGGGTTACGAACGGATTCTGAAATGACGTCGTATGAATACATATGCCAATGTTACTGCCGTTCGCCGTCGTGTTCACCGACGGGGTCTTCATTGCGCACCAAGGCGTCAATATTCACACTGCCGGCAGGGCCATCGTGTACAACGATTCCGTCCCGCAGGGCAATAATGCGGGTGACTGTGTGTACAAAGGACAATTCATGTGTTGCTACGACAACTGTTGCTCCTTCGGCGCTGGCTTGTTCGAGCAATTCAAGGAGTGCCTCTTTGCCGCGCGCATCAAGACCAACAAATGGCTCATCCACGATCAGTAATTCGAATGGACGAATAAATCCGAGAGCGATTGCTGCTTTTTGTTTGAGACCTCGACTAAATCGATTGGGCATGTCGTCGGCGCGATCAAAGAGGCCTAGATGTCCAAGCAAATCAGATGCGAGTTGCTCCCAGTCATCATTGCCATGCAGCAGGGCAACATATTCGAGATGCTCCCACAATGTGAGGTCGTCATAGAACGTGGGTTGATCGGCGATATAACTCAAGTATGAGCGAGCCTGCATTGAGCCAGCAGCGTGCTCGCCAACGGTGACACTGCCGCTTGATGGCTCAAGAAGACCAGCGGTAATACGAAGCAGCGTTGTTTTGCCGCTGCCATTGTGACCAATGAGTGCAGTGCGTTCTCCGAATGCGATGCGCAGTGATACTGGTCCAACAGCAGGAGCGTCTCCGTAGTTTTTGCTGATATCAGCAACGACAAGTGCAGCAGGCTCAAGTGGAGTGACTGGTATCTCTGACTTTGACGATGAGTCAGTTGTTGCGCGCTTGCGACCTGGGGGCTGTGGGTGTCTGCTCATGATGACCTCGTTCGATTTGCGGTTTGTGTTTTGCTATTTGCCATAAGTTCTTGCCACCATTTATGAATCGCGTCGCGTTGATGCACCCATGACACAACGAATCCCACCATGATGCATGCACCAACGGATGCACGTGTTGTGGCGGCAAAAACATTTTGACCATTGTCACGGGCAACTTTTGCAGCGACAATCGGAATACTTCCCAAGACTGTGATGAGTGGCGGAAACACGGCTCGCAACATGGTGGTCATCCCGCTCATTTCTGGGGGCATCGCCAGGCCCTCAAATGCGCCGCCAACGGGGTCTGGGGCGCCTTTGACGGCGTTAATTGCTGCGCCTGCAACTCCTGCCAGGGCGGCTGGAACCCCCACGAGAGCAGCCATTGCGAGCGTGGCAGGATGGGGCTCAAAGACATAGGCAGTTGCCATACCAATCAATACAAAAGGGATGAGCGCAAGAAGCGGCGCGATCAAGTGTTGAGTCATCAAGAGGCCCCGCAGAACGGGCAGAGAATCGGTGCGATCTGGCTGGTCGACTTCTTGGGACAACGGCTCGATGATGTCAAGGCCGAAAATAAACAATAAGAGACCGCTTGCAATTACTGCAGGTGTGGTGCCGCGAAATACTGCCACCTGACACGCAACTGCACTGATGACAAGAATCGCCATACGCCCGATACGACGTAAGGGGAAATGCGCCAGACTGTGTGCGCCGCGTCGCACCACAACAGGAACCCAGCGACGACGGCGCAAGCGAAACCATGGTTTTTGTCGCATGTGTTCTTGGCTGAGTTGTCGACGCAATAAAACAACTGTGCGTAGGTCTTGAAGTGTGACTGCAAAATGCAACTGCGCTACCAATGAACTACGTCGCGCAAGAGCCTCAAGAGATAATCGTGACGACAGCATGACACCCCATGCAGCAAATGCAGCGACAACTGAGACGGTAATAATGCGCTGAAAATTGATGACCGGTTCTGCCAACACGATTGATCCGAGTGAGTCAAACGGACCAACGCCAACGGCGAGACTCTGCGTGAGCACCCACGCCTGCCATGCAAGCAGTATCGTGCCGATAGCCGTCACAAGTGGTCGCGCAATTTTTAGACCGTGAGCCAGTAACGCACTCGAAATAAATAATGAACCGACGCACGCGCCGTACACAGCACCAGCGATAGCGAACGTCAAAAAAGATCCAGTATCTACTCGTCGTGACAAGAGTTGTCCGGCAACTGCTCCTGCGAGTGCACCCATAAATGTCGATGTTCGCAAGCGCTGCACTGCTGGATGTCGTAATACGCGTGAGTATGGCACTGGAGACATGAGCACAATGGTTACCTCTGGAGCTTCAACGGCGAGTGGTCCACCATTGGCGCCACTACGAAGTCCCAAAAAAACAACGACTGCCGCAAACATTCCGAGTGCAGCCGGACCATGTTGTGCGAGATCGGTGTATCCCGAAGCGTTGATTTTTTCGTCCGATACGAGTCCAGAGAGAAACAAAACTGTGCCACCCCCAGCAATGGCTGTGATGTAGACGCGATAAAGAGCTTCAAACCATTCGATATCAGCGATGCGATTGCGTCTGCGCGCGTTTCGCATGGTGCGCAAAGCCGACACCCCCGGGCCTTGTTTTTCTTTCACGGGTAAATCTTGCCACTTTGAGGTGATAACGCCACATTCGGATTCTGACGGCAGACTAGAAGAGTGACGACATCAGCGATGCAGACTTTTTCTGCCTTGCTGGGGCTGATGGCACTAGGTGGTGCGATTGTGCTGATTGTGGCTCGAATTGCCGCTATTCGGTCGGCTGCTGCTGCCAGCGTGGTGGAGGCAGTTGCGCCGAGTGCATTGTGGTTGGCATTTGTCGTTGCCGCTACGAGCATGTTGGGTAGTTTGTATTTTAGTGAAGTTGCACATTTTGCGCCATGCAAACTGTGTTGGTATCAGCGCATCGCGATGTATTCGCTGGCAATAATTTTGCTGATTGCTGCAGTAAAAAAAGATCGTGGTGTTATTAAATATGCAGTGCCATTGGCAGTCATTGGTTTAGTCATCAGTACGTATCACTATTTACTTGAGTGGTTTCCGCAGATAGAAACGAGCGTGTGCAGTCTTGATGTGCCGTGCACGGCGGTGTGGTTTAGAGAGTTTGGATTTGTTTCGCTGTCGTTGATGGCTGGAAGTGGGTTCTTAGCGATTATTGTTCTACTGGTAGGGAGTTCGACATGGCAAAGAAAATAAGTCCTAAAACATTGATCGCGATTATTTCTGCGGCCATTGCTGTTGCTGCACTGGTGACAATTATCTCCGAGGGTGCCAAGGATTCATCAACAAAAATACGTGCTACCAGCGCACAAGAGATTCAACCCGTCACTGTTGTTGGCGTTGATCTTCCTCGCACGCCAGACACTGGCGACGACCCTGGTCTTGGACTTCAAGCACCGACGCTCAAAGGCATCACCGCCGGCGGAATGCCGATGACGATCGCGCCAGGCTCAGACGGCAAGCCGATGATGTTGGTGTTCTTGGCGCATTGGTGTCCGCATTGCAATCGAGAAATACCAGTGCTCAATGAGTGGAAGGGACATGGTCTGGCGCCAGACGACCTGACGGTGATCGGCATCACTACTGCTACCCAAGAAGGTCAACCGAACTATCCGCCGTCGCAGTGGCTCGTCCAGATGAATTGGCCCTGGGCGGCAATGCCAGACAGCGAAAACCAAGATGCAGCAAGAGCCTTTGGGGTGGCCGGATACCCCACATATGTGGTTGTGGGTGCAGATGGATTGGTGAAATATCGCAGTTCTGGCGAAAAGAGCCTTGAAGAGGTGAATAACTCTGTGCGTCAGGCGTTGAGCCTGGCGTAACCTTGCAAGCCGTGGCAACTTCTCCTCAGCGCATTGGGTTTTTTGGACCATTTGGTACATATACAGAACAGGCATTGCTGACCCAAGCCGACCTTGCGTCTGCAGAACTTGTTCCGTATCGCAATGTGCCAGATGTTCTTGATGCAGTAGAAAACGGTTCTGTCGATGCTGGCTTTGTGCCAATTGAAAACTCTATTGAGGGCACAGTTAATTTTACTCAAGACGCGTTGATCTTTGATTACGAGTTGCTCATACAGCGAGAAGTTGTACTTAATATTGAACACTGCATTGTTGCGCCAAAAGCAACAACGCTCAGTGATGTCGGTGTATTACTTTCGATTCCGGTGGCGACAGCACAATGCAGCGCGTACTTGCGCACGAATTTATCTAATGCAGAAATACATGCTGCCAACTCAACGGCAGACGCTGCTCGACTCGTAGGTGAGCGTTCTGCTGCTGGCGAAAAAGGTTTGGCGGCGATTGCCCCACGAAACGCTGCAAAGTTATACGGACTCGAAGTGATTGCGAGCGACATCGCAGATCATGCTGGCAATCAAACGCGCTTCGTGTTAGTAGGACGCGATGACGTGCCAGCAGCAACGGGTCACGACAAAACCGGAATCGTTGTTTTTCAGCGTGCAGATGAACCCGGAAGCTTGATTTCTATTCTGCAAGAGTTCGCCGCACGCCGAATTAATTTGTCGCACTTGTCATCGCGTCCCACAAAGGCTGGTGGTCTTGGTGATTACTGCTTCGTGATGTACGCCGATGGTCATATCTCAGACGAACTTGTCGCTGATGCGTTACGTGATTTACACGCTAAGCAAGGCGGAGTGAAGTTTTTAGGTTCATACCCTGCTGCTGGCGAGCACGCGCACACAGCGCGCGAACACGCAGATGCCCGCTGGAAAGATGCTGACGATTGGGTCAATCATTTGCGTGGTCACATCGGCCGTTAACACTGCGGGTCTGGCAACGGAGCAGGTATCGTGGGGAGTGGAACGGTGGCAGAGCGGCCTAATGCACTTGTCTTGAAAACAAGAGGGTTAATAGCCCCGGGGGTTCAAATCCCCCCTGTTCCGCCAGTTAGAGCTCGAGAAGTCGAGCCAGAATGCGACGAAACTCAACGGTACTGCGATCGGCTCGGCTATGCGCTTGCCCAACACCGAGTGCAATCTGATTGTCATACAGATGCTCAATGACTGCCAGATCTTCTTGCAGAACGGAGTATTCATATTGCAGCGCTGCCTGTGCGGCCTCGGCAGATGCACCATCACTGCGCATCATCACGGTATATAAACGAGTTGTTGACGCTGTCATTGGTTGACAAAAAGTAGCGATCGCATTCACAACACCAGTAAGTGGCAACTCAAGTCGCAAGTTTGCAGAAAATGGCACCTGAAATGTGTACACCATATTGCGCGGTTGCACGAGCGGATGTTGGCCCGTTGCCACAAGTGGATCTTCTTTATTAGCAATGGTGTGTGGATAATCAACAACGAAACCCCAGCCGCTATTGGTCTTGTCAACGTTGTAGTCGCCGATGATGGCGTCTTCACCGCTGCCAAACGTGCCAGCGTGGACAAACGGAAAATGTCCGAAGTCTAAAAAGTTGTCAATAAATTGTGCAGCAGTTGCATTGATGTCAATTGCTGGCATCCAGACTTTGTGTAACGATTCGTCATCCCATTCGGGGATTTCAATAATCTCAGTGACTGGAGTCTGCGGAGCAATCCAGATGAGTCCATAGCGTTCGACAACGTGAGCAGATGTGAGTTGCGCTGTTGGTGGCACCGTTGCTCCGTCGCCCAATGCCGGAATAAGCGTGCAGTGCCCAGAGCCATCAAATCGCCAACCGTGATACGGACATTGAAGCGTGTCTCCGACCACCATGCCATCACTCAGGCGGGCATTGCGGTGTGGGCACTTGTCAATGAATGCTGTTATCGAGCCACGTAGTCGAGTGATTACCCATGGCTCACCGAGCAGATCGACACGCACGGATGCGTGGGCGAGGTCACTTGCAAACAAAACCGGATGCCATGCAGCAGCCAGGCCCGACGAAAGATTGGTCAGCGAGGATGTCACGTCACAAGGGTAGTTCGGATGACGAAATGAATCCCTAAGATGAGTCCATGGCGAGACCTCCAGCAAGTTTGCGTGCCCTTGCAGTGGCGCGTGGCGACGAACCAGCAGATATTTTACTGAAGGGCGGACGGGTGTTGTCGCCAGCAACCAGAGAGTGGGTCACCACCGACTTGGCGATTGCAGATGGCGTGATTGCCGGGTGGGGACATCGCGAAGCACACGAAGTCATTGATGTTGACGGCGCTGCGTTAGTGCCTGGCTTTGTTGATGCGCACATGCACTTGGAGTCATCCAAGATGTGGGTGAGCGAATATGTCAAGGCTGTGTTGCCATGTGGCACAACTGCAGTGGCGGCAGATCCGCATGAGATCGCCAACGTTGCAGGCATTGACGGAATCCGCGCGCTCATTGATGCTGCAGAACATTTGCCATTTACTTTTGGTGTGGCTGCGTCGTCGTGTGTGCCAGAGTCTCCGTTTGCATCTGCTGGTGCTGCGTTTACTGTCAAAGAAGTGCGCGATTTGATTATGGAGTTTGGTGCCATTGGAGTTGCCGAAGTCATGAACTATCCAGCCGTGATAAATGGCGACCCGATGTTTAGAGAAATAATCGCAGCAGCAAATTGGCGCAAAGTCGACGGCCACGCACCTGGTTTGCGTGGTGCACAACTTGATGCGTATTTGGCAGCAGGAATTGAAAGTGACCACGAAGTTTTTGGTCTAGAAGAGGCCCATGAAAAACGCCAAAAAGGAATGTGGGTGTTTTTGCGCCAGGGTTCGGTTAGCCAAGATTTGGTTCGGTTGCTCCCGACAGTGCTGACACATGGCACAACTGCAACGTCATTTTGTACAGATGATCGCGAGCCAGATCTGTTGCGCGACGAAGGTCATCTCAATCATTGCATTCGTCTGGCAGTACAAGAAGGCCTCAGTGAGATTGATGCATTTTGTGTGGCGTCGTATTACCCAGCTATGTATCACAACTTTTTTCATCTTGGTTCACTTGGGCCTGGATATCAAGCAGATGTTGTTGTGTTTGACACCATGAAAAACTTCAAACCATCAATGGTGTTACAGCGGGGTCGGGTAGTGGCGCGCAATGGAGTGATTGTTGAAGGTGTTGTGCCAGATGTATCACCACCAAAGTCCTTGTATAACCGCATAAATCTTCATCATCTACCAACTGCTGCTGAACTCACAATTACACCACCACCGTCTGGAATGGCCAATGTGATCGGCGTTCAATCCGGAACTGTGCGCACTGCGGCGCTGCAACTAAATGTCAATGATGCTGCGATCGATATTGCACGTATCGCCGTTGTTGAACGCCATAAAGGAACAGGTCGTATCGGACTCGGATACGTGTCAGGCTACGGAATGCAGCGCGGTGCGATTGCTTCTACTGTTGCTCACGACGCGCACAACATCATGGTGGTGGGCGCTCGCGACGAATCTGGACCGCGCGATATGGCTGTTGCTATCGCTCGCGTTGCAGCAATTGGCGGTGGACAAGTTGTTGTTGTAGATGGCCAAGTGATTGCTGAAATTGCGCTGCCAGTGTGCGGGCTGATTAGTGATCAACCATTGCACGTGGTGGCGGCTCAACTTGACACGGTTATCGAAGCCGCACACACAATGGGCATCACATTAGATGCACCATTTATGACGCTGTCATTTTTGGGATTGTCAGTTATTCCAGACTTGCGTATTACTGATCTTGGTCTTATTGATGTCAATTTGTTTGAGCGCATTGACGTCAACGTCTAAGTCGTTACGTTGCTGCCAGCAACTTTGACATAATGCGCCGAAACTCGACAGTGTTGCGGTCTGCCTTGGTGTGAGTTTGTCCGCCACTAAGTGGAATAGCTTTGTCGTAGAGGTATTCGATGATCTTGAGGTCTTCGTCAAAAACTGCAGTCTGAAACGCAATTGCTCTGGCGTAGTCGTCATCGCTGTGCACGTCGTTGCGGATCATTACTTGATAGAGGCAACTGGTGTTCATATCAATGGGTTGACAGAACGATGCAATAACATTTCGCATGCCAGTCATTGTGAGATGAAGTTGCAGTGCAGACGTGAACGGCGCCCGAAAGTCGTAACGCATCGAGCGTGGTTGCACGAGTGGATGCTCACCAGTGTCAACCTTGGGGTCCATCTTGTTGGCAATCATGTGATCACGAAGCAACGTGAAGCCCCACGGGTCTGTGTCTTTTGCTAAATCGAATCCATCAATAGTTTCATCGTCTTTGGTTCCGAAAGTTCCGAGGTGGATAAAAGGAAAATGTGTGATGTCCAAAAAATTGTCGATGAATTGCGCAGCAGATGCCCCAAACACAATGGGTGGCATCCACACTTTGGTCAAGGTTGGATCGTCCCATGCAGCAATCGGCAAAATGTCGCACAGGGGTTCTTGGGGCGCAATCCAGATCAGGTCGTATTTCACTTGGACGCGAATCGGAGTGATATTGGCAGTTGGTGGAGTCGTGGCTCCGGCACCGAGTGCCGGAATAAGTGCGCACGCGCCGGTCTCACCAAATCTCCAACCGTGATACGCGCATTGCAACGTTGAGTCCACAACGGTGCCATCGCTCAGGCGAGCATTGCGATGCGGGCAACGATCTAAAAATGCGCTGATCTGGCCGTTCAGGCGCACAATCACCCACGGATCGCCGATCAGTTGTACGCGAACAGGCTCGGTGCCAAGATCTGCTGCACGCATGACCGGATGCCACGCCCGTGCAAGACCAGGGGATTCATTTGTTAACACAGTTGACATATGTCAGCGTTCTTCGCGTTCGTACGGTTGTCCGAGTGCTGCAGGGGCACCGAGGCGTTTTTTAGCCCACGCACTAGACAACACAACGAGAATAAAAATTGTCATCAAGAATGGCAACGCATCAAGTAGGTCACCATTGATGTGTACATTTCGAGCTTTTAGCGTGAGCGACAACGATTGCAAAGCACCAAAAACGTACGCACCCGCAAGCGTGAGACCGGGTCTCCAGAATCCAAAGATGACAAGAGCAATCGCGATCCAGCCAGCACCACGCGTCATACCGTCAACCCATGTTGGAACAATGGTGAGGCTGTAGTACACACCGCCGACGCCGGCCAAAAGTCCGCCAAGCACCGTGTGAAAGTAGCGATAGTGCGTCACGTTAATGCCCATTGCGTCAGCCGTTTGTGGAGATTCACCCACCGCGCGCAAGTGCAAACCGATACGCGTACGGAACAAGTAGATAGTGGCGAGCACGCATAACACCCAAGATGCATATGTGAGAATTGTTTGATTGAAAACAATCGGTCCAAATATGGGTGTATCGGCAAGACCGCCAACATCTAAAATGCGAATCGGATGTGACACTGGTTTTTCAGAGACGTTCCACACATTGGCAAAGTAGCTTGACAAACCGAGTCCACCACCAAAGATGGTGATAGAGAGTCCGGCAACTGTTTGATTTGTTCGCAGGGTGATCACTAAGAAGGCATGCAGTAACGCGAGAAGTCCCGATGCACAGGCTCCGATCACAATTGATGCCAACACCACAAACCAACTAGTTCCCGGCACATGTTGTGATGCCCATGCACCCGTGACGCCGCCGACGAGCATCATGCCTTCAACTCCGAGGTTTAAGACTCCACTGCGTTCGGCAAAAAGTTCTCCAAGTGCGGCATAAAAAAGCGGAGTTCCGTAGAACACGGCAGATGTGGCAATGATGATGAGCAGGTTGCTGTTCATGCTTGCGCTCCTGCTTTGTCGGCACGACGCACCCGAATGCGATAGCGGGTCAGAACTTCACCAGCAACTGCAGTGAACAAGATCAGTCCCTTTAGCGTGCCAACAAGACCTGATTGAAAATCGGGTCCCTGGAGTGCGTAACCGGCGTTTGTGAGCCCACCAATAATGATGGCAACAAAGACTGCGCCAAGCGGACTAAAGCGTGCGAGCGCCGCAACCACGATGCCGGTGTAGCCATAGCCCGCAAGTTGTAATCCTTTGGCATCGAGTAAGTGACGAAAGTTTCCGACGTCACTTGCACCACCAAGACCAGCAAGCGCTCCAGAGATGGCCATGACGGCAACTACTTTTGTTCGCGTGCGCATGCCTGCGTATTTAGCAGCACCTGGCGAATCAGCGATTACTCCAACTTCAAAACCAAATCGCGTACTGCGATACAAGAACCACATAAATAATCCAGCGACAATAGCGACCAAGAATCCAAATGGAATTTCAATGCCAACGATTTCGTATGTTGGCCAATAAGACCCGCTCGAGATTGGCTTGCCGGCGGGGAATCCAAATGATTGCGGGTCTCGCCAATATGACGTGCTATTAAAGATGAGATAGTTCAAGATAATGCCAGCCACGTAGTTGAGCATTAACGACGTGATGATCTCATTGGTATTGAACTTTGCTTTCAGTACACCAACGATCGCCGCAAACATTGCGCCGCAGATCATTCCGCATGCCATCATGCCCAGGATGATGAACCAACCAGGCTGACCCTTGAGAGCTAATCCGGCAAATGATGCACCAACGGCTCCCATGAAAAGTTGACCTTCACCACCAATATTAACGAGACCAATGCGAAATGTCGCCGCTGCGCATAAACCAGTGAATGCAAGTGGTGTAGCGGCAATCAGCGTTCCGCGTATCGCTTGTTTTGATGCGAAGCCGCTATCAAGAATGCGCCAGTACACACTGAAAGGGTTCTTGCCGGTTAAGACAAGTACGAGAGAGCCCAGCACAAGAGCGGCGACAATTGAAACTAGTGGCACAATCCAGTTGAGAGATCGCGGCTGCGTGAGACGACGCTCAAGATGCAATTTCGTACGTGGCATCAGCGAACCTCACTCACGGCGCTACCGCCCATCAGCAGACCAATCGATTCCCGCGTCGCGTCTGCAATTGGTATGTCCCCAGTTATACGACCTTCGTACATCACTAAAATACGATCAGCAAGTGAAAATATTTCTTCTAGATCTTCGCTAATAAGCAACACTCCAACACCATCGTCCGCAACATGGGCAAGTCGTGTTCGCACGGATTCGATTGCTCCAACATCAAGCCCTCGGGTTGGGGAGGCTGCAATCAAGATTTTTGGGTTCGTAGAAAATTCGCGCGCCAGCAGTACTTTTTGTACATTTCCGCCAGACAACAGTCTGACAGGTGTGGCATTGTCGGGAGTCTTGACGTCATAGCGATCGACGAGTTCTGTGGCATTGCTGTTAATGATCTTTCGTTGCAGCACCGAAAATCGAGACATCGGTTTGCGGCGATATGACTTCAGGATCAAGTTGTCTTGTACCGAATGACCAGCCGCTAAACCGGTGTGCAGACGATCTTCTGGAACATGAGCGATTCCGGCTGCCAATGTGCGGCGAACGCTTCCAGCATCAACAGATGATCCATCCACGCTAAAAGTTCCAGAAGTTGACGCTCGCATTCCGCAGAGCACCTCTGCGAGTTCACGTTGACCGTTGCCCGATACGCCAGCAACTCCAACGATCTCACCTTTAGCAACGGTGAGTGAAACATTATGCAACGCTTGATTGCCGCGATCGTCTTGGGCATTGACAGAATCAACTTGCAGAACGCTCTGGCTTGATGCGCCACCGCGCGTCCGCGTGACTCGTTCGAACACGATATCTCGACCCACCATCATCCGGGCAAGTTCGCGAGCCGATGTCGACGCAGTGTCGACAGTGCCAACTGTTTTTCCGTTTCGTAAAACGGTGACGCGATCTGAGACCGCCATGACCTCATCAAGTTTGTGGGAGATAAAAATAACAGTTCTGCCTTCGGCCACCATTGAGCGCAGTGTTTTAAATAAAATATCTGCTTCTTGGGGCGTTAATACTGCAGTCGGTTCGTCAAGGATTAGTATCTGTGCGCCACGGTAGAGAACTTTCAAAATCTCGACTCGTTGTTGTTCGCCGACAGAGAGTTGCCAGATACTTGCGCGCGGATTAACAGGCATTCCGTACTGTTGGGCGAGTTGTTCTACTCGAGACGCAACCTTAGTGGTTTCTGTAAATACATCTGTTGTGTCTTCCCCAAGGATTACATTTTCTGCCACCGTGAATGATGACACAAGGCGAAAATGTTGATGCACCATTCCGATGCCGCAATTCAGTGCATCACGCGGTGAAGAAAAAGATACGGCATTCCCTAGAAGTTCGATGTGACCTTCATCTGGCCGATACAAACCAGTCAAAACATTTGACAGCGTCGATTTTCCGGCACCATTTTCTCCAAGCAGGGCATGTACTTCTCCGACGCGTGCTTCAAAGTTGACACCGTCATTGGCAATGACCCCGGGAAACTTCTTCACGATATTGCTCATGCGAACTGCTGTTTCGTGACTCAACTCATCCCCCTCCGACCGTTAACCGTATATGAAAAAGGGGGATGAGCCCAAAGGCTCATCCCCCTTTGACTAGTACTTATCAGCCCTTCGGCAGGTCTCCAAGAACACCCTTGACGAGGTAGTCCATACCCATGAGGTCACCGTGTGATGCAGTTGCACCAGCGGCAATTTTCTCTGTTCCGTCCTGAGACATGATTGGTCCAGCAAATTGTGAACCAGATGCTGCTGACAACTCTTCCATCTTGGTTGCAATCTTGGCTTGCGTGTCGGCTGACACGACTTTGCCGAAGTTTGCCAACTTGATGAAGCCATCATTCAAACCGCCGTAGTAGTCGCCTGAGATCCAGGTTCCGGCTGCTGCTGCTTGCACACGTGCTGTTTCGTACGCACCCCAGTGGTACGTGTTGGCGGTGAGCCAAATGTCTGGGTAGTTCGCTGACTGGTCTGAGTCGTATCCAACCCATGGGATGCCCTTTACTTTGGCTGCTTCACCAGTTGCTGGTGAGTCTTGTGCCGAAGCGATTGCATCAACGCCTGCAGCAATAAGTGACTCAGCAGCCTTGCGCTCAATAGCTGGATCGAACCATGTGTTGGTCCATACAACTTGAACTGTTGCTGCTGGGTTTATTGACTGAGCACCAAGTGTGAATGCATTGACTCCACGAATAACTTCTGGAATTGCGAATGGTGCAACGAAACCGATCTTGCCGGACTTTGTTGCAGCACCTGCTGCCATGCCTGCCAAGTAGTCACCGTCTTCACCTGCACCATAGGCCTGTGAAACGTTCTGTGAAATCTTGTAACCAGTTTCAAACTCGAAGCACACATTTGGGTACTTCGCGCCGGCGGCAACGAATGCATCTTGGAATCCAAAGGATGTTCCGAAGATGATGTTGTTTCCGTCAGCAACGAGTTGATCAATTGTTGCTGCAACTTCTGGACCTTCAGGAATATTCTCCTTATATGTAGTGACAACTTTGTCACCCATTGCGGCTTCGACGGCCTTGAGACCTTCGTGATGTGCCTGTGTCCATCCACCATCATTGATCGGGCCAACATAGACCCATGCTGCTTTGATTGGTGCACCATCTTTTGGAGCGCAATCAACTGGTGTTGCACCTTCCATCGGCGTGAAGTTCGGCAATGTGAATCCATCTGTCGCTGGAGTTTCGCCAGCCATCGTGGTGTCTGTTGCGCCAGCTATCGTGGTGTCTGATGCACTATCACTGCCGCATGCTGCGAAAATGAGTGCTGCCGCGGTTACGACCGTGGCAATTTTAATGAATTTCTTCATGTATATGTTCTCCCTTTTGATCGGCACCGTCCGTGGCCCCGTATGAACCAACACTAGCCTCAGCAGGCGGGGTGATTTGCTAACCAAAGTTCGTCATGTGTGAAGACTGTGTATCGCATTCGTGCGGATACACTCCATCATCCATGGAGAGGTGCCAGAGTGGCCGAATGGGGCGCCCTGCTAAGGCGTTGTCCGTGTTAAAGCGGACCGTGGGTTCAAATCCCACCCTCTCCGCCAAATTCTCCCTGTGGATAACTCTATGAAACGAAGGGCTTGATTGCAGTCTTCATGTAAAAGTACCTATTCTGCAAAACCTGTCATTATCGAATAGCTGTCCCCAACGGCCCTTGATCATTTCAAGCTCCTTCTTATCAACAGTCGAGTTTCGCGATGCTGATTCAAAATGATAGAGGCGCGCATGTGGAGTCCAGATAATTCGATATCCAGCGCTCAGAATCTTAAAAGCAAGGTCAATATCGTTAAAGCAATTTGGAAACTGCAAACTTAATCCACCAACCTCGCTATAGACATCACGGCGGATCATTGCTGTCGCACCGGTTACGCCACTGCACTCACGAGCTACTGCAAGAATCCCAAACTCACCTGGTTGGCGCGAGGAGTGCCCCGACCCATAGTTATGCGGGGTCAGCGTATTTGAGTGAGATGCACTTTGAATGCGGCTATCTTCAAACAAGAGCATCGGACCGACCATCCCAACATCAGTTTCAAGCACGTGTCCGAGCATTGTCTCAAGCCAGTCCGGTGAAATTATTTCCATGTCGTCATTGAGCAACAAGATAACTTCGCCTTCAGAGTTGGCGAATCCAATATTACATTTTTCAGAGAAATTAAAGGGCTTGCCGTATTGAACGATCTTTACGGTAGTTCCACGAATGGTTGCCAATTGGTCAAACACGGTTTGTGGAGTATGTGAGTCGGCAACAATGATGATTTCAATGTTTGTGTAAGTTGATTTTGAAATGATTGATCTCAGGAGTTCTACTACGAGTATCCGCAATTGCCCGAAGATGACTTTTTCTGTGCCGCATGTTGGGATAATAATGCTGACTAGTGGAGCATCTGAAAGGTGGCGAGAAATTTTGTGATAACCCGATGAGGCAGTTGAGACTGAACCTGCGATGCCACAACGCGCAAGATGCTCCGTAAGTGCTTTTTCTGCAGTGAGAGGTGCCTGACTGGCATGATTGTTCAGGCTCAGTTTTGCACCGGCAATTGCTAAACAATGATAGAGAACCTTTGGAATATGAACAATTCGACGCGCTTGTTCTGTTATTCGTAAAATGAGATCGTAATCTTGCGAGCCCTCAAATCCGGTACGTAATCCGCCAACTGTCTTGACGAGTTCCGTACGCGCGACTGACAGATGTGAACAATAGTTTTGCCCGCGTAACCTTTCAGGGGACCAGTCAGGTTTCAAAAAGATGTCATAGTGTTCGCCAGTTTCAGTTATCTTGTCTTCATCTGTGTAGATATAGTCGACGTCACTGTACGCATTAATTGCGATGGCAACCTGCGCTAACGCATCCGCGTGAAGGCAGTCATCATGATCAAGGAAGGCAACAAATGTTCCGGTTGCCACTGAGAGTGAGTCGTTTGATGCCGCGACAATTCCGCCGTTCGTATTGCGGTACTGAACAGAAATTCTAGAATCACTGTTTGATGCCTCTTTGAGGAGGTTAAGAATCTCTTGATCTGAAGATCCATCGTCGGTGATGCACCATTCCCAGTTGAGGAAAGTTTGGCTCAAAACAGAGTCAATGCATTCACGCAGTGCGCTCACCGGCGGATTAAAAACTGGCGTAATGATGGAAAAAAGAGGTGGAACCATTGGATTATGAAAAGATTCGACGGAGTATTCGCATGGGCGCTGTGATGGTGCAACCAATTTTGAAAGCGCGTGATTGGCGTAAAGCATCTAGTTCGTTCTGCAGGCGTTGGATATTGGCAACTTCTGACTGAAGTTTTAAAACAAGTGTTTCGGCCTCATGGGCTCGAGTCATCTCAGCAACAAGTAATTTCCCTGTCTCATACCCTTTGGTCATCTCTTCTCGCAAGGCCTCTGTTGCGTTGAGAATATCTTCCTGGGCAATCTGGTCCTGTGCTCTGAACTCTGCAAGTTCTGCTAAAAGCCCAATTACATAATCACGATTTCCGAGAATCGCAAGTGTGAGTTCGGACTGGGAACTCTTGTAAGAATTTTCAAGAACGACCTTGTCATTTTCAAGAACGACCTTGTCATTTTCAAGAACGACCTTGTCATTTTCAAGAACGACCTTGTCATTTTCAAGAACGACCTTGTCATTTTCAAGAACGACCTTGTCATTTTCAAGAATCCGCATTTTCTTTTTTAACAACCCAAGTTCAAGTTGTAGTTCATCTGCCGGGATATCATTCGAAGGAGAAATTTCTTTAGAAGCTTGCATACTGGCCATTTTCACTCCTTGTTTAGGAAATGCTTTAACAATATATTGATAGACATTGCTATCTTTCGCATTGCGAATGTAGTCTACAATGTCGCTGTCAAACGAAGAAAGATTAACCTGCAATTCTGTTTGCCCCAGTGCAACAACGGTGTGGTATATCTCTGTAACATCAAACCCGTTCTCATTGAATAACTCCTTGACCGATGAGCGGGTAAAAAACTTCAAGTGGGTCTTGTCGAGCAACCCACTTTCTGCGTAAGGGAAATTTCCTTCTAGTAATGTTAGACGAACATCACCGTGAGCGATGTTGGGAATTGATGCAACGATATAGCCACCGTCATTCAAAAAGTCATGAAGTTGGAGGAGGATCAACTCTGATTTAGTGGTGTGCTCTAACACATCTCCGGCAACTATCACGTCAAATTTTTCACCTTGAAGTTTCTTAACAAGATCTAGTCGATCAAGGTCAGTGATGACAACTTTGTCAGTCACTTGAAGTAGGAGCACTTCATTGGAGGCGTCAATCTCTACTGCAGTTACGCGGTTTCCTCGTGCCACTAGTTCCATCGTGACGTGACCAGAGGCAGCCCCTAATTCGAGGACATTTTTCCCCTGACCTGTGAGTTGTAAAACGAAGGAGTGTGCATCGTTCGGACGTTCACTATCGACTGTATTGGTGTAATGAGATTCGATGAACCAAGTCTACTTCAGATGTACCATCTTGGTAATAAGTTGTCTGGGTTGTGTGAGAGTAGAATGGTAGTTATGAAGATGCTAGTGCCCAAGCCAGTGCGAGATCTCTTGGCATCGCAGGACCTTCTTTGGAATCTCACTTTGCGCGAGTTGCGCGGAAAATATCGCCGTTCTTTTCTGGGTTGGACATGGTCGCTGCTGAATCCCTTGGCTCTGGTAGGTATCTACTGGTTTGTTTTTTCGGTGGTGTTTGGATCTCAGCCTCCGATTGGCAACCCGTCTGGGATAAAGACATATGCGCTGTATCTCTTGTGCGCACTTTTGCCGTGGACTTTCTTTAGCCTTATCACGGGATTGGGAATGAGTTCGTTGTTGGGCAATGGTGGTCTTGTGCGCACGGTTGCTTTTCCGCGTCAGACACTGGTCTTTGCACAATCAATTTTTTCATTAGTGCAGTTCACAATTGAAATGACTTTGCTCACTGTTATTTTATTTTTTGCAGGATCACCACTCTTGCATTTATTGCCACTCACCGTGCTGCAGATGTTGCTCTTGGCCTGCTTCTCAACTGGGATAGCACTTGCCTTGTCGGTGATGCTCGTGTATTTCCGCGACATGACGTATCTCTGGACGATTGTTAATCAGGTGTATTTTTTTATGACACCAATTATCTACGATCCTTCTCGGTTGGCAAATCGAGGAACACCGCTGATTCGCAGTTTGTTGCGATGGAATCCAATGTCAGTTTTTGTTGATGCGTTTCGACACACCATGTATGACGGTCGTGCACCGGCGGCAGCCAACATCGCTGGTCTCTTCGTGGCTGCAGCGTTATCGATGGCTTTTGGGTTGTTGGTCTTTAGTCGCGGCGTGCGACGACTTGCCGAAGAGGTGTAGCCAATACGGCTTAACGTCGTTCAGCAGACCACTTGGCGTCAATGCCGACGATGCCTTCATCAAAACGATTGCTCTGGAATACATCAAACTTGTATCCGTGCTCCCAATGATCAAACTCTGTAGTCTCACTCGCATTTCTGAGCGCGGCAGACAGTAGGTATGTTCCTTCGAGTAACGGAAGCGAATCCACTGACAGCGTGACAGAGCCTCCGCCGTGCACTCGCGGTAGCGCGATTCCGTTGTTGCGTGTGCTTGTTGCCCACACGTCCACACCTTGAAGAGTTGTGAACTTGAGGTATACAACAAGATCTTCAATGAGTGTGTGACTGTCGTAGTTCACGACAATTTTCATTCCGGCGCCCGTGTTGATGACTTCACTCAATTCGTTCGTTTCATTACGAATCTCGAGTGATGAGATGAGTGCATCACCAGTGCCCCAACGTTGCCCCATCGATGATTCGGTGGAGGCCTGAGTGTCGTAACTACTTCCCGTGTAGTCGGCAATGACATTATTGGTGTTGCCGTTTTCGCGCAGAACACCTTTATCAAGCCACGCAACACTTGTGCAGAGTTGTTGCAACTGGCTCATGCCATGGCTGACAACTACGATGGTTCGTCCTTCGCGCCGAAACTCTTCTATTTTTTCCCAACTTTTACGTTGAAAACTTTCGTCACCAACACTGAGGACTTCATCGATGAGCAAAATCTCGGGCTCAACGTTGGCAGCAATTGAAAAGGCAAGTCGAACAGCCATTCCGGAGGAGTAGTTCTTAACGGGAGTGTCAATAAATTTCTCAAGACCAGCGAATGCAACAATGTCATCAAATCTCAGAGCGACATCTTTGCGATTCATTCCCAAGATTGCGCTATTGAGATACACATTCTCGCGACCTGACAACTCGGGATGAAATCCGGCACCGAGTGCGAGCAGTGCGGCGAGTCGACCATTGACCTTGACGGAACCTTTGTTTGGATACAGGATGCCAGCAAGGCATTTAAGCATTGTGCTCTTGCCTGATCCGTTTGATCCGATGATTCCAAATGTTTCGCCATGTTTGACCTCGAACGACACATCTTTGAGCGCCCAGAACTCTTCATATCGAGCACGCCGACCACGAAGAATTGCGGCCTTTATATAGCGGTTTCTCTCTTGGTAGAGGCGGTAATTTTTCCAGACTTCATTGGCACTTATTGCGATATCAGACATAATCACTAGTCTTACCTGTCTGAGCTCCTGGAGTCAGCCTTGGTTCATCCCAGTAGCCTAAAAAGGGTACAAGTCACACTGGTGGTATCAGACCATCAGTGTGTCCAGACTGTTACTACTTATGGCTTCCATGAACCATCGTCGCCTTCTCATCGGTTTTGGGGTATCGCTCTGCCTCTCAATCGGTACGTCGATCAACGCATCAATCAGCGAGGTATCTGCGCACTCAACAGAGAAGTGCTCACGTACCTATCTGGTGAAGCGCAATGATTCCTGGAGTCGCATTGCAGGTCGTGTGAAGGTGCCGATGAAAGACGTGCTCACCGCAAATAGCGCCACGATGTCATCGATGCTCTTGATTGGCGAGGTGATATGTCTGCCAAAGAATGCTGTGATTGCCGATTCCCAGAAGTCGCTAACACTTCCGCCACCAACACGCATTTATTCGCCGGCTAAATCTAAGGAAATTATTCGTGAGATTTTTCCGGCAAAATTGGTGAAGCGGGCACTTGAGATTGTGGCCCGAGAGTCAAATACCAATGCTGCCGATTACAACTTTTGCTGCGTTGGGCTGTTTCAGATCAATTTTTCCGCCCATAGGTCCTGGCTGGCCGCGATGGGGGTCACGCGACCAGAACAGTTGCTCGATGCCTATGTCAATGTCAGGGCGGCCTACAAGTTGTACCAGCGCTCGGGCAGTTGGGCTGCGTGGAACTAGCGATTCGCCCTAGACTGGAGTCGCAATACAAGCGCTCGTAGCTTAATGGATAGAGCATCTGACTACGGATCAGAAGGTTGGGAGTTCAAGTCTCTCCGAGCGCGCCACACACTTACGCAGATAGATGAAGCGGCGCAATCTTGAAACGTGTTCCAAGAAAGCCGCCAAGAAGTACTCGCGCAGTGAAGCCCATCGATCGAAGTGGATTGTTGCTAGCGGTTCCGGCGATTCGGTGAGACATTTGCGATGCCACTTCGACCACTGTGTAGCCTGCATCAGCAGCGACCATCAGAGCTTCGAATGATTCCATGTATTCAACTGGATAGTGCTGCGCGAATTCTCCGAGCAGTGGTTGAGCGATGCAGCGAAAACCAGAGGTGGTATCTGTCATTGAAGTTCCTACGGCACGAGATGCAAGTGTGGCCATTCGCTTCATGAGCCATCCACGGGCGATACCGACATCGTAATTCCCGGCTTCAAGGAATCGACTTCCGATGACAAGGTGGGCCCCCGTTGATTCTTGTGTTGTCACTAATTGGGAAATGAGTTCTGGTGAATGCTGACCATCGGCGTCACACTGCACAACGGAGTGATAGCCGTGGGCAACCGCCCAACGAAAACCGCAACGCAACGCTCCGCCAATGCCGAGGTTGATCGGCATCGTCACGACATGCGCACCTGCTTGTCGTGCGACATCTGCTGTGTTATCCCGAGACCCATCATCAACTACAAGACAGGCAAACCCAGATTCGACTGTACGGCGCACCACCATGCCGACCGAGAGTTCTTCATTGAGTGCGGGAATAATGACGAGACACGATGGGGTCACGGTGGAGTTCCTGACTTTTGCTTTTCGAGTTCGTTGAGGCGATCATCTAGGAGAGCCAGTTCTTCGACAAGATGGCGAATCTGATTCTGCTGACGCGATGCGGTGACTGATAGTTCAACAGCAATACCAACAGGGATGAGAACGCCGGCAGCCAAACCCAGGGTGGCTGGTGTTAAACCGAGTGCATCAGAGAGGGGAATGACTCCGTATACGAAGACGGCGCTCAGCATGATGGAAAGGCCAAGGAATAGCCAACCGACAATGAATCGGAACGAGAGTTTTCTCTGACGTGAGATGACCAAAATGATGACTGAGAACATCAACCCAGAAGCGGCCAAAATAATGGCTTGACGGGTAACAACGGACATGGCCCTAAGGTTACCCAGACAAGTAATCTTGGCAGGTGAATGCCGATATCTCTTTTGCGGTTCCGTACTACAGCGCGCCGGAGTATTTACGAGAAGCTCTAGTGAGCCTGTGCAACCAGACGCATCTCAATTGGGAGGCTGTTGTTGTTGATGATGCGAGTCCGGAGCCCATCGCAGACTTAATTGCAGAGTTGGATGACCGACGCATTACCTATGTTCGAAACGATACAAATTTGGGTCTTGCCGCAAATTGGAATAAAGCGCTGGGACTCACGACTGCGCCATTGGTTTGTATTTTGCATAGTGACGATCTTCTTGAGCCTAATTATGCATCAACCATGATTGAACTATTGACTGCTACTCCAGAAGCCACTGCAGGGCACTGCAGAGTTTCTATCATCGGAGCGAACGGACTTCCGCGGCGGACATTGACAGACGCAGTAAAGCGGATTATTCAACCAAAGGCAAAGGGGATAGTCGTGAGCGCGGGAGAAGATGGTCTTGCTTCGATGCTGCGTGGATCGTGGATATATTGCCCAACTTTATGTTTTCGACGCAGTCAACTCCCCAGTATCCCTTTTGATAACTCCTGGCGCTTCATGCTTGATTTTGATTTAATCGCACGGATATTTTTAAATGGACAACAACTCATCGGTACGACGAGCAAGTTGTATCGCTATCGGCGCCATGACGCAGCACAGACTCGAGTTTTGACAAATGAACTAACTAGGTTCGAAGAAGAACTTTCATTTTATGCGCAGATGTATCGTGCGGCTAAAGAACGTCGGTGGCTGAAGGCACAACGCCATGCGCAGCGAGCAACGGTTATTCGGTTGCATCTTCTTCTTCAGGTGGTTACTCGCGTGAGCCATCTGCATTTTTCTTCAGGGGCAAAAGCACTTCGTCTCATGTTTCGCAGCGTGAAGCAATGACGCTTTATCAAGCATCAGACGTAGAACAAACTCTAATGCCACGTTTGAAGCGAATAGATGGCCTCGACGGAGTTCGGGCATTCGCGGTGATGCTGGTATTTATCTCACACATCTTTATTGCCGTTCCAATCTTGCTCGGTCAGACTTGGTATCGGGTGTTCACACGAGGTGGATATCTCGGCGTGAACGGGTTTTTTGTGCTGAGTGGGTTCTTGATTACGTATCGTCTCTTGGGGACGGCGCATCAAGACGGTCGTTTTCGCTGGCGTCAGTTCTATGCGCATAGAGCAGTGCGGCTTTTCCCCGCCATGTTTTTTGTGCTGGCGGCGCACTTCGTGTATGCAGTGATCTTTGATTATCCGCCGCTGGGTGTCGTTGCGGATGAGTTGACAATGGTCAGATCAACTATTTTTCAATACGCTAATTGGACAATTTATAAGCATCCGAATTTGTTTTTAGACAACGTGTCACTGTGGTCTCTCTCAATTGAAGGGCAGTTCTATATTCTCTGGCCCGCAGTTGCGTATATCATTTTTCAAAAAATGAAGAAGCCGATTTTTAGTTCCCTGATTCTTGCCATCGGGATTATTCTTCTCATCATTCAGAGGGGTCTCGTGTATGGCGAACTTGGATGGTTCGCCGCATATTTGCGGACAGATACTCGAATCGAAAGTTTGCTGCTCGGAGCCATGGGCAGTTTTCTGTGGTTAAAGACTGATTGCATTAAGGCACAAGTCGTGCGGGTGATGAGTATTCCCGCAACAATCTGCGTCGTTTTAACTGTCTGCTATAGCCGAGCTGACGGTTCTTTTATATGGCGGGGGGAATGACATTATTTGATGCTTCGGTGCTGGTGATAATTTTGGCACTCGCCGCCGATGTATATCCCGGAAGAAAATTATTGACGGCGGGCCCCACTGACTGGGTGGGAAGAATTTCATATGGATTGTATTTATGGCAGATTCCAATTTTTCGCGTCATTGAGCGCCACGGAGCCACATTGTCAAGTGCCATAAGATGCGTTTTGGCTGTTGGTGGTGTCTTTGCTGTCAGTTCATTTTCGTGGTATGCGCTTGAGCGCCCTGTGATGAAATCACGCTGGGCAAAACAGTTAGCGGGTGGTTGAAAACTTGCGCTTCTTTAGACGAAGCGCAGGGGTCTCAATGAGGATCCATGATGCTGTCGTGAACAGTGCGGTAAAAAAAAGAGCAACGACCACTTTGTAGATTTCGTTGGCGGTGGTCATATGTCGGTCGATGAATTTAAAAATTGGATAGTGCCAAAGGTAAATCCCATATGACGTTTTGCCAATCAAGACGATCAATCGTCGTGAAAACAGTCGGGTCAAAGAAAAGGTGTTTGTGGTGAGCCCGAGGATAAGACATCCGACGCTGACCGCGACAACGGTAAATCCTCCGTTGAACATATAGCCCGTATACGGTTTTGAAAGTTCTAGATACCCCAAAAGTACGAACACTCCGAGGATGGCGAGGAACTGGGAGAGTCTTATCGATATAAGTTGGTATCGATAAATAAACGCAGTGATACAGCCAACAAGCAGGGAGTCAATGCGTGCGTCCGTGCGCACAAAGATGGTGACTTGTTTGTAGGGAATATCGCTAGGCGTTGTCCAGAGGACATGACGATGCCAGAAAACAAAGGCAATGAGGAGGGTGATAAACGAAATGCTGACAATTGCCCTCTTGGTGACTTTGAGCAAAAGAATGAGGATGGCTGGCCAAACTATATAAAATTGTTCTTCTATTGACAGCGACCATAGGTATCCGAGATCTCCGAATGACCTTGGAAAACTAAAGACGTACTGCCAGTTGAGATAATAAAATAAACTCGCCCAGATTCCTAAGGAAATCGAAGAGAACTCTTTCCCATCAAGAACCGTGATGATGCTATATAAAAGTAAAAGAAAACTGAGCGCAGGCAGTAGGCGCAGAAATCGTCGCCCGTAGAAGCGGAGTAAGTAAATCTTGGAATGTGTTTCGTGCTCATTGAGTAGTAACGATGTAATAAGGAAACCACTTAAGACAAAAAAGATGTCAACGCCGAGGTAGCCACCACGAAAGAAATGATCAATAAAAGTGATTCCGGTGAGCCCTTTCGGAGCGAGAATCTCAGAATGGCTAAGCAAAACGAGGATAACTGCAGCGCCACGCAGACCATCTAGTGACTGAACGTGCTCAAGGCGTTGGATTTGTTTTTCAGCCACGACGAATGTGACGCACACGATCAACGAGTCGCAGTGCACGGTTGGCAAGTGAATTGGAAATTCCGAGGCGACGCTTGGCCATGTCAAAAATGCGCAAAGTCATTTTGTCAAGATAGATCAGGATTCCTTTGGAGCCGTCAGTTGGTCGAGCACGATATTCAGTTGATCGCACAATTGGTTTGTCTTCGTACGTGAAGTAATACAGCGCCATGGACCGCCTTGCGATGCCGTCAGGGCACTGCAATGGGTCAGGGTGCCCATGAAATGATGTTGTATCGGTGGCAAAAATAAGAACTCGATTGCCGAGTGGCTGCACGACTGTTTCTGCATGCGACATGGTGGCATCCCAAAGCTCAAGTCCGCCACCATATGCAGGGAGCCAGTTTTCATTGCAATAGAGCAATAGATTCAGGCGCCGTTTCCAATGACGCTGATGCGGATGAACCGTGAAGTCAGCATGCATATTAAGAAAACCACCACGCAGGGACTGATGAAGTCCGCCTCCCTCAAAAGAGGGATCCGTGATGAGATTGGGTATCCCCGTGAGTTCTTCTAGGAGTGAGACAAATTCAGGAGTATTAAGTTCGGTAGCGATCTGCTGCAATGTTGGACCCCATGTGGAGGGATTGGAGTTCGCAAATTTTCTTTCATTGACGTGTAAATATCCGGTCCACTGCTCTTTGCTGACGACATCAAAGTCAGCCATTGCTTGATGAAAAATATGTGACGGAAGGAAGTCATCAATGACCACGTGTTTGTAGGGATGAGCAGTAGCGAAGTCTTCTTTGAGTGTCGGAAGTCGTTCACGAAGAGCCTTGAGATCAAGCGCCGTAAAGTCTGAGGAAGAAGGGCTACTCATGGCTTGAGTTCGTAGATGAATTGATACGCGAAAAGTGGAGGGCGAATCTTGATGAGTGCAAAGTCAATGAGACGAAGTGGCGCAATGATGAATCTTGGGACCTTGGTGTTGCCCCGTGAAAGAACATCAAAAGGAAATCCAGTACACGCAACTCGTTGCACACTATACCCAGCAGAGCGAGCAAGTCGCTCAAAACTTCGACGAGTGAAGAAGCGCACGTGGGTTCGGTCAAGAATTCCGCGGCGATCGTAGTCAAAGAATCCAAACATGGTTCGTACGCGTGGATACCAATGTCCGAAATTCGGAATGCTCACGAGAAGACTTCCGCCAGGGGAAACGACGGCACGAAGGTCATTCAGCAGTGCATCGGGTCGTCGCACATGCTCGACAACGTCTGCGCATAAAACAATGTCGAATGGTCCAGGAAGATCTTTGGGGAGACCGTGGTCAAGGTCAGCCTGAATAAATTTGTCAAGACGATCTTCGACAAGATCATGGCACTCAACGTCAATGCCCACGACGACATGACCAAGTGCGCGCGCGCGCTCACCAAGAGAGCCATCAGAACATCCAACATCAAGGACATGGCAGTGAGATTTTTTGCTGAGTTGACGAAGCAGGACCCCGTGCGATGAATCAGCGGATGTTTTCATTTCGTACGCATGATTTTGCGTGACGTATTTGCCTGAGCCAAGACCCATTTTATGAAGTCGATAGCGGAATGTCTCGACCATGACTTGACGGCCATATTTGAGACCATCAACATGGCAAATTTCATCTCCGTAGTATGTCGGTATTGGGATTTCAACAATTCGAGCCCCCGAGGCGTGTAATTGCAAAATGATCTGGGTATCAAAATCAAATCCATCTGAGTTGCGCTGGAGAGCAAGTTTTTGCAACGCCGACATTGAGTAGGCGCGATAGCCACTGTGCCACTCAGAGAGATCGGTTCCGGCCATTGCGTTTTCCCAGCGAGTTAAAATTTTATTCCCAATAAATTTATAGAGGGGCATTCCTCCACGTCGAGCAGCGCCTTGTTCGAGCATGCGTGAGCCAAATACGGCGTCAGCAGAGCCATCAAGCAATGGTGCAATCATCTTGGGCAACATTTCAGGTGCGTATTGACCGTCTCCGTGGAGCAACACTATGACGTCAAGACCAAGTTCATGGGCCCACGCGTATCCTGCTTTTTGGTTGCCGCCGTATCCTAAGTTAATCGGATGCCGCACAACATGAAGAGGCAAATGAGTAGTTGAGCGCTGGTATGCGAGTGCCGCATCATGTGTCTGATCATGGCTTGCATCGTCACAGACGAGAACGGCCGAAATCTGGGGCGCAAACTCGGTGGGAATGCGGTCAAGAACATTTTTTAAAGTGTTCTCAGCATTGTATGCGACAATCAAGACTCCAATTTTTGGTGGTGAAGGTTGCATGTCCTGAGTGTACGCGCTCACGATTTTTGTTCCGTTCGAGATAGCTCAACTGACGTGTCACCAAGTGGGGCATCAGACTGCAAGAGAATTTGGGAAGTCTCCCATCCAAACCATGTAGGACACGACGCTACTTGTGCGCCACCAATGTGCTTTCCTTTGGCAGTGGAAAAAGAGATGGCACGCTTTGCGTCGAGGGATATGTCATAGAGAAGAAGTTTGTTCTGGCTGAAACCACCTTGACTGCGAAGAATTATCCATGAGTAATCCTGGTGGTCGGATGGTAAATCCAATAGAGATAGGTATCTTGCAACGCCACTGAGCCCTATTTGGATCCTTCCATTATCGGAAGTTTTAATCTTGGGAGGATCAAATTCTCCTGTGATTTGGCCGACGACTGGTGTCATGACTTTCATGTCGATTCCGTTGACACGCAAGGAAGAGAGTGATGGCGCTGTCCCAAACAATCGGGTGAGTGGTATTAATGTATTATCCTGCACCGCAAAAATAGCGATATTTGAATCCGAGACATCTGGAGTAGTGAGCGGAATTTCAAACCAAAATCCAGGGGCAGGTCCAGTAGCAAAGATACTTATTCCCAAGTCGCTTCGTGGTTGCGTGGTTGTGCCGACATGGAGCACCGTGTTGTTTTGGGAAACGACAATCGTGGTGGGGGTTTTACCAAGGCTCGGAGTCCAACCGTGAAGGGTCAGCATCCCGGTGACTTCTGTGCGAGTGATTGGTGTTCCGGCAGAGTTTGGTCGCGTTGGCATGAACTGCCCTGCATGTCCCCAGTCACACGTGACGACTGATTCTGCAGTGGTTGCATCAAAACTAGCGCGAAGCATGCGCCGAGACTCGCTGGCTGAGACTCGTGCAGGTGCGGTCAGTGCTAGGCCCTCGCCTGGCGTGAGATCGTTGCGAATGAGCATCGTTTCTCCGAGGTATTCAATCCATGGTGAATAATTGCGCAGAATGTATTCACTGATGTCGTAGTGGCGGACGGCATTTTCAACCTGATCCCATTCGTTGAGACCACCTGCAGATGCGTAGACGACAACTTCAGGGCGTTGCTGGCGCATTGAGTTAGTGACTTGAGCCTGGCTTTTTGCAGTTGCACTTTGTACGACGTAACTGAATTGTGTGGCCGGAACTTGATTGAGTAAAAAGTTGTATAAAGATGATGAATTGCTGAAGTCATAGACCTGAGCATTTTTTCCGATGTTTTCTTTAAAGAAAGTTCTTAAAGCAGCAACCTTATTGACATAGGCAGTGTCGGCGTAGTAACCCAATCGAGGAACGGTGGCTGGATAATTAGCAATAGTGTGTAGCCGACTCGGCAGGGATGTCACGGTCTGGTCGAGCGCACTCACTAAAGGTGCACCAGGCAAGAGGAGCAGTGGCCCAATAAAGAGCCAAATCCAAGCAGAGGCACGAATTCGACTACCGGCAGTTCGAAATGGCTGAACAAGTTCTCCGAGTAATTCTCCGCCACGTTGGACCACATAGATCAAGACGGGCAACATCGCAATGAGCGATTGGTAGACGTGGGAGTCTGGCCGTGTTGTTGTCTTGCGGAAAAAGAGAGCACCGCCAAGTGCAAGTGCAACAATTGTCCAGTCTTGGCTTGACACAGTTCTGCGCGTACGAAAACGCCAAATAAGAAAGAAGCCGACGATGAGCACGAGTATTGGAGTGATCACTAAAATACCGGTAGGGGTTTGGTAATTATCTGGGTCAACATTTAGTGGAACAGCGGTTTCGAGATACCAGCCCGCAGGGAATGTTCTCCACCAACTTATGAAGCCCGAAAGAACATTGGCTCGA
>Ga0209596_1000194_pt1 | contig 55156 bp, 89 predicted proteins | sample M_130807_MF_Meta_FD_187314 | JGI IMG/M metagenome (GOLD analysis project Ga0209596, IMG submission 187314) | Freshwater microbial communities from Lake Montjoie, Canada to study carbon cycling - M_130807_MF_MetaG (SPAdes) (version 2) | ecosystem: Environmental > Aquatic > Freshwater > Lake...
GATGGCACTGTGCTGCGCACCTTTGACCAGCATCGCATATTCAACAAGCAATGGGGTGCGTTTACCTATCCAATGACAGACAACACACCACTGGGTACACTGACATTCAATGAGCAGGGTGCCGAAGTCATGCTGGTCAACAAAGAGCAGGTGTTTGGTCGTGTGGAATACTACAACGTCATCACAGACCGTCATATCAACCTGTTCAGTGACAGCATATTGACCAGCTGCCGACTCAACAACGCCTATCCTATTGTGGACATGCAGTTCAACAAAACAGGTCGCACACTGCGCGATGCCAGCGAGTTTGTGGGCATAGATTCTCGTTGGATAGCGGGACTGAGATTGTGTGAACAAACATACAGCGCGGATGACATGCGTTGGTATGTTGCCCGACTGGAACGCTTGGATATTGCGCAGTTAGACAGTGACCAATCAGCCGCAGCGTGAAAGTAATCTTACTGGATCACTATGGTGTCTTGTGCCGGGCCAGTCAGGGCACAATACGAACCCGGACCAGCTTGCCCACCAGTGAAGAACTCAAAGGCAGGATACCTTGGGAACCGTTTGATCCCACATGCGTGTCAATTCTCAATGGCATACTTGCGACTACACTTGCAGATATAGTGATAGCAAGTGATTGGAAACACAGCAAAAATCTCACAGATATTGGCGATTTCTATGCAGCACACGGTGTAATTAAGCGACCTATAGATGTCACATCCGATGTAAATGGCAACTTTGAACGTTACGCAATGCGGCGCACTGCTGAGATCAAGCAATGGCTAACACACAATGATGCAACTGCATGGTGTGCAGTGGATGACCTCTGGATGGATTTGGATTGTTTTGCCTGGGCGCAGGATCCACACGCTGCCATAACAGCACCTGGACTGGCCAATCAGATCATTGAGATTCTTTCAGCAACCGCTTAAACCCCAATTCCATCTGATCTGTGCTGAGATGGTTTTGATCATATCCTTCAAACAGCGCAGTGCGATACTCGTCTCCGGGCATTGATTCGTCGCCTTGATTGACCATCATATATGCCCAGCTCACATATTCCTGCTGACCAGTCTTGGCTATCACACGCTGGCGAAAGTAGTAGGATGGATACTCTTCGAACTTATCAAGGTTAGCTAAGTGCTCGCCGCTTAGTTCCCAAAGCACACCAACCACATAGTTGTCAGATGGGTCCGATAACAGCTCAATGTCAGCTGTCCTGCGCCATTTGAACGCATATCCGTCAATCCATGCATTGCCCATGCGTACAGCGCCAGGACAACGATGTTCCATGTCATTTAGATTAGTATTGCGTCCATAAGCGAAATAATAATGTGTCATAGTGTTATTTTAACGCAGGAACCGGTAGCCGTCAATGGAGGAAAGCTATGAACAATGATCGCATGATCCAACTGCTGGACGACTTACGATCCATTAGAGCTCAAAAGAAATTCAAAGCACTGTGCGACGAGCTGTGGATGCCCGCTGATAAAAACGAGCTGTTAGAAAGCGTGCTGCGCTATCGCGAACAGATAGTGGTAGACAAGCAGCAGCATGAGATTGCTCGCAGTCTCGAGAAATATCAAGTCAGCAAGATAGAAGATGCCATTGAACAAAGCATGACTGAGCGGCTAAACGCTGCCAAGGATGTGTTGGTTGCACGGCACGTGAGCGACATAGATGCACAGCTAGAAATCATCGACATTTGGTTAGAAGAATGTCTGTCAAGCTGATCAAACACGAACTAGCACTGATGAAAACGCCCGCAAATTTTGCGGGCGGTCTGCGTTTAACATGTGACTTTCGGATCAGAGATGCGGTTGTAGCTGGGTAGCGTCGCCGCGGAAGGTAAAATAACCTATGTGATTTAGGTTGATGGTCAAGTCTGCCCAAATCTTGCCGCCCATGGCACGCCAGCGCTTGCAGAAGGTATAGTCTTCTGACAGATATTCCTTGCTGTCGTTGTCAATCTCTGTGTCAAACAGCGCATACTTGAATGGGTCATACTTGGGATCCAATCCAATGCTGTCCACATAGTGCAGCTCTGGATGCTTGGCAATCATCTGCTCCAGCACATGGCGCTTGATCATCATGAAGCCAGTGCCCAGATTGGCAACTTCTACGAGGTTACCTTCCTTCTGTGCGCCCGGAACCTTGTTGACCACGTAGCTGATAGGCAGTGCCTTCTTGGGATACAAGCCGCCAACCACATCGCGATCTGCGATGATCAGCTTGAAGATCTCTTCTGGCTCAAAGCCAATGTCTGCGTCCACAAACATCAAGTGAGTGCTCTTGGGTTCGAAGAACAACATCTTGGCGACCAAGCTGTTACGAGCGCGGCAAACGAGGCTTTCGTTTACCATGGTATCGATGGTGAAATTCAACCCGAGGCGCTGTGCCGTGGCCATGTATTTCAGCATGCTGATGAAGGTGCCTTCATTGATCTGGCCGCCGTAGCAAGGTATGCAGAAATGCACCCTAGCTGCCTGCAACACCTTGACCATGTCTTGAGTTAGTTCCATTTGAGTCTCCGATCGTTACTAGAGTAATTATGTGGTACGATCGGAGACTTATCAAAATAATCATTCCTCGATTTCAGGATCACCTTTGCTCAAGATCATGAATGCATGCCCAACATCCACCAAGTCGATATAGCGTACTATGTCATCAAACAGCTGCCGCTCGATAGTGTTGTGGCCCATGCTAACAAACCGCAGCATAGCATATTTCTGTGCCACACGATCTGCTTGCCGAGCAACTTCGGGCACTGCAGAGTTGTCTTCAGGCATTTCAATATTGAAATGCTGCTGCATGTGCTTGTGAGCCGAGATATCAACACGGCTGTTGTTGCGGATCTCAGCAGCAGCGTCGAGGAATCGCAGCAGCTCGCCGTCGCGTTCGCGCACAGCCATGCGCAAAGCGTCAACCTGGTTGATCAGCTTGCCAAAGTTGTGTGCAAGCGCACCCTCCAAGTGGAAGTTCTGGCGCTGTGCGCGATACAGCGCCTGCGTCTTGGGTTCAGCAAACAGTTGCTGCACCTGAGGTGCCAAGTGATCATGCAGGCTAACCCACTGCTTGTCCAGTTTGCGCACCGCTGTGGGCCGCACTGCATAGATACGAGCATCTGCTTTAAGCAGGCCCAGCTTCACTGCATCCTTAACAAACGACCCCATGCCCCAGCCCATCTGCCGATGTCCAACGCTAGGCGTCCATCCCTTGACTGTAACATAGTAGCGGGGTGTTTGGTCTGGCAGTGTAGTAGCATCGATCTCGATCCATGCACTCTTGCCAACATCTACTCGGCCGCCCCATTCCCACACCTGTACCTTGCTGCCAAGCTTGGCTGTCTTGGGCACAGCAGGCAGCGTGCTGGTGTAGATCACATCGGGATGGCCTAGATCAGCCCGCAGCGCTTCCCAGTCGCCGCGCGGAGGAAACAGCACTACCTGCTGCTTGTGACCACCGTCTGCGTGCAGCTTGCGAGCCCGAGCCAAGCCGCCTGTCTTGCTGTCATCAAACACGATACGAGTGTGTTCATTGCAGCTAAGGCTTAGATGCAGCGGCGCCCGCACGCTCTTGTAACCAGACGACAGGTTGCGAACACCATGCTGCGACGTGCCAGCCGGTGTACCGTACAGCTTTGCACAGTCGATTGGCATGGTGGCACGTGTGATATCAGTGCCCTGCCACAGGATAGGAGTACTGTCAAACAGTTTGCGCACGATCCAGCTGTTCGGTCCGCTAAAATGCCGAGCATACTGTTGGTACGCTACCCATTTAGTAGGCGCACTAGCAATGTCATCGTTGATCATGCTGCGCACGTCTGCCAGTACTGCAGACAACCGTGCTGTGATGTTGCCCACAGTGCGAATGTCATAGCTGAGACCTTCGCGGCTAGCAGCTACGTCGCAATCCCCGATCGGCATCTCCATCACAAGGTTGAGATCACATAGCGTGTGCAGGTCAGCGTCCAGATCTGAAACGCTATAGCGATCCATGGGATACAGCACACCGCCCATCAGCACATGGCACCCGCTGTTGTTCCAAAAGTTCTTGTCCCACACGCGCCAGCCTTGGCCAGTCCAGCTGGGCGATGGTACTGCCAGTTCCATTGGTACGTTACAGGTGGGTTTTTGTTCAAACCAACACAGCACGTCTGCAGCCTTGCTGTGCCAACGGTTGGTCCCGCTGGTGACTGCAAACCGTACCTTGATGCCAGTGCTAGCAGCAGGACCGCTGGCAATGTGATCTACACGCGGTGTGTCGCTGTCATCAAAGTACATGCGATAACGATTCTCGACGCCGGCATAGCGGCTGGTAACGAAAAACTCTCGAGTGTAGCTAAACGGGCTCTTGCTGCCCAGTCCCAGCTGCCCAACAAACTCATTGCTGGCAGTCTTGGTGCTGGCAAAGTAGCGGCTGTAGACGTTCATCACGTCCTCATGGCTCATGCCAGTGCCAAAATCCTCAACCGAGAACCATTCCTCGTCATAGGTAGGAAGATGCATGGCCCACGGAGCAGTGTTACCAGCTGCAACGTGGCTGTCACGAGCATTGCAAGCTAGCTCGCGGATGATAGCACGGATCTTGTCTGAATACAATCCGTCGCTGAGGATCTTGAATGCTTTGCCAGTGGCTGCGATAGTGAATGCACTGTTGGTGTCAGTGCTAGTGACTGTGTCTGCGATCTTCATGCCAGCTCCTATCTGCTACTTGATCACTATAGCACATGCTGCTGTAGTGTCAACCAGTTATTTTAGAATTACTGTATTGAAATCAATGATGTTTTTTTGCCAATATGGGCAATTTTTACCAATCTGAGCGTTGTGCAGCTCGCTGTGCTGCTCGTGTGTTGTACATCCACCAGCACCAGCCCATGAGACCTAGGCTCTGCGGAAAGACTGCGGCGAATATCAAGGCTCTCATCGCGTTGGGCATATTACACTCCGTATAAAACTCTCGCGTCTGGGTGGTAGCGTCGCAGTAGGTTAACCGTGGCATCTACTTCTTCTATGCTGGCTAACCTGTGCTTTTCAGATACAGCATCGCCTTTCCACAAGATAACCACATAGCAGTCTTGCTCAGCATCGAGATACGCTTCTATTTCCATCTGCCGGTCCCCCAGCAGTATATATCAGCTTTTATATGACCTAATGGCAGATATTACATCATCAGCAAACTGCCTATGGGCTAACACACCAGGGTGTATCCCGTCTCGACCTTTTAGATCAAATGGTATGCTTGGTATGATATGTTCACTTGAGGCAGCTAATATCTGTTGTGTCTCAATCGAACGGTCCCAAGACGACAGATAGATCTTGATACTGTGCAATCCTGCGATATAACAGATCATAGCAACTGTGTTTTTAAATCGATCAGTAAAATACTCTGGTGGCAACGAAAAGTATGTTTTACATGTGGGTTGATACTGTGTCTTTAATTTAGGCAGCACGCCGTAGGGGCTGTTTTGGTAATTAGTAAACAAGTTACAATAATTCACAGTTTGGTCAGTACTTGATACAACAGGCATTGTATAGCGGTGCATGTCTGGGAATAAGAACACTGCAGTTTTCATGCGCACAAACTTGGTTGATGCAGCGAAGCAGCGCATTATCTCTTCGATACCAGCACCAGTCAGGGCAAAGTTATTAGATTGATACCCCAACTCGGCATCGACTAGTGTAGACCATCTAGACTTGCGCGACACCCCTATCGCTGTTGTGAAACTACAACCGTAATAGCATATATCAACATCTGTCAGCAATGGCCCGCTGTAGAAACCTAGCTCGTTGGTTTCGTATGAGAAATCACCTTCTTGTCGATTTAACTCGTCGCTGTACCAGATCTTTGCGTGTTCTTCTTCACCAGTGCAGTATTGAAAACTGGCGAGCGGATAGGTGCGATTATGAATACTAAAATAATCTCTAAATTCATCAATGTTGCTTATCTGATTGAATCCGGGACTATACAAGTAGTCTGTGTAGCCTAATTCAGTTGAAATCATAGCGATGTGTTACCTAAAATTAGAGGTTGTTTGATCGAATGGCAGATATCACATCATTGGCAAACTGCCTATGGGCCAATACCCCTGGATGCAGGCCGTCTCGCCCGTTGTGATCAAATGGTATGCTGGGTATGATATGTTCATTGGTTGCAGCTAATATCTTAGCTCGTTCATCTGACCGGTCCCAGGACGACAGATAGATCTTGATACCATGCAATCCGGCAATATAGCAGATCATCTGTAGCGTGTTTTTGAAGTGATCAGTAAAATATTCATAGGGCAAATCGTAGTATGTTTTGCATGTAGCTTGATATTGTGTCAGAAATTCCGGCACAATGCCGAGGTTGTGGCTATTCTCGTAATTATGATGCAGGTTGCAATATCTCACCATGTTGTTATTGCGTATAGGCATGGTATAGCGGTGCATGTCCGGCAACAAGAACACTGCAGTTTTCATGCGCACGAATTTAGCCGATGCAGCAAAGCAGCGCATTATCTCTTCGATACCAGCACCGGGTATGCCAAAGTTATTAGATTGATACCCCAACTCGGCATCGACTAGTGTAGACCATCTAGATCTGCGCGACACCCCTATTGCGAATGTAAAACTACATCCATAATAGCAGATATCAACATCTGTCAGCAATGGCCCGCTATTAAAGCCTAGCTCGTTGGTTTCGTATGAGAAATCACCTTCTTGTCGATTTAACTCGTCGCTGTACCAGATCTTTGCGTGTTCTTCTTCACCGGTGAAGTATTTACGATTGCCAGAAGATTTCATGAGATTATGGCAGTTGAAATAATCTCTTAATTCATCAATGGTGTGTATCTGATTGAATCCGGGACTATCCAAGTAGTCTGTGTAACACAAGTCAGTTGAATTCATGGCAATATGTGACCTAAAATTAGAGGTTGTTTGATCGAATGGCAGATATCACATCATTGGCAAACTGCCTATGAGCCAACACACCAGGGTGTATCCCGTCGCGACCTTTTAGGTCATGCAGCATACCAGGTACAGTGTGCTCACTTGTGGCAGCTAATATCTGTTGTGTTTCAATCGAACGGTCCCAAGACGACAGATAGATCTTGATACCCTGCAATCCTGCGATATAGCAGATCATCTCTACCGTATTTTTGAAGCGATCAGTAAAATACTCTGGTGGCAACGAAAAGTATGTTTCACATGCAGCTTGCCAATGTGTATTAAACTTTGGTGTTATGTAATTAATATTCTCGTAATTTGTATACAGATTACAATATCTCACCATGTTGTTATTGCGTATAGGCATGGTATAGCGGTGCAGTTCCGGCAACAAGAACACTGCAGTTTTCATGCGCACGAATCTGGTTGATGCAGCAAAGCAGCGCATTATCTCTTCGATACCAGCACCGGGTATGCCAAAATTATTAGATTGATACCCCAACTCGGCATCGACTAGTGTAGACCATCTAGACCTGCGCGACACCCCTATCGCCGATGTAAAACTACATCCATAATAGCAGATATCAACATCTGTCAGCAATGGCCCGCTATTAAAGCCTAGCTCGTTGGTTTCGTATGAGAAATCACCTTCTTGTCGATTTAACTCGTCGTTGTACCAGATCTTTGCGTGTTCTTCTTCACCGATGAAGTATTTCATACTGTTATGCGGAACAGTCCAGTTGTGTAATTGTAAATAATCTCTAAATTCATCAATGGTGTTTATCTGATTGAATCCGGGACTATCCAGGTAGTCCGTGTAGCCTAATTCAGCTGAAATCATAGCAACATGTTATCCAAAAACGCATAAACATATTTAACATATACGCATCTGGTAGTGCAATATCAAACTAATCGTCATTGGTATTCAAAATGGTATCCGAGGCTAGCAGGCCACATGGGCCGCAGTTCTTGTACTTCGCGTTCCATAACCTCTTGGTCACAATGCCACTTGGTGGTGCTGACCAGTCGAAAACCAGACTGTGTGCGCTTGTCTGCTTTGTAGATGCACAAGACGTAATCGTTTTTCATCACATGTCCCAATGAATGATACAGCCCGAGTGTTCTTGCAGTCCGTGCTCTAGGTCAATGTAGTCTGCGCTGTAACCTCTGTGGCCTGCAGGACCGTCACTGAACTGGTATTCTGGTTGCCCCAGCACAGCAGCACCCTGGTGTGCTGCTGGATCTGTTACTTCACCAACCACTACCCAGACTTCTTTGAATGATAGCTGCATTTTAAATACTCCAATATGTTTCGCTAGCAGGCGAGCAGCACAAGGGTGTGTTAACGCTTTCGCGGTAAGGCTGTCCACTCATGAGGTTCACACGTTCCACGCTTTCTTCGATCAGCATGTGATAGGCTTGGGTGTCCTGCACAGCATGATCTGCAGCGCGATATCCTAGCTTGGTCATGCGGGTCAAATGCGCTTTGGCAGCAGCTTCGGTGCGCCACGTGCGAGTATTACGGCTACCAACGATCTTCGTAGTTTCAATGTTATAAACAACATAGGTCATTTGCATTGCTCCCTGCTTTGATAATTTACAATAGCACAACACAGCTAGCTGTCAACCATTATCTGTCAAACAGGCAGGAGTTACCCTGCCTGTTTGTAATCGTGTAATCTATAATCGTTGATCACATGTGGCCTAACCATACATACCGCACAGTAGTAGCTGTGGCTGACTTAGCACGGTGATTGTAACTGACAATATCATGCCCCTGCGACCGCAGTGCGTAGATTTGCTTGCCGACCTGGTCAATGCCCAGTTTCTTTTTGGCCTTCTTGGTGGTCAATGTCTTGCCAGTTTGGAGATATTCAAGAACAGTTTTATTCTTACTCATAGTGTGTTTCCTCATGCGGGTTACAGTGTTCTATTCTAGTACATTAGCATCATTGTAACAGTTGTCAACTGGTATTTTTTAGATACCGTAGAGTTCTGTGACGATTTCTCCGGCGCGTTTCATGTCGACTTTGGCACCGTATGCATCACGAATCACCTTCATGGCGACACCCTTGTTCTTGGGAACTTCGGTACCAATAGCGTCCTTGAGCAGCGCACGAACTTCCTCATCGGATGCCATCTGCGGCAGCACACCGGATAAGATGGTCTTTTCAAAGTTGAACGCGATCTTGCGACCGTCGTCAGTAGTTACTTTGAGATTCTCATCAATCGTGGCGATCAGCTTTTGGATAACCTTGATTGCCTCGTCATCTGTCGTAGCACGGTTGCCGTTGTTCTTGCCAAACTTCTCAATCTCGCTCAGTGCAAACGTGATAGAAGCAGCAACAGGGTTTCGCGTCTTGCGAAGAGCCATGGATTCAGCTTTGAGTTTCTCGATAACATTCATTTTAATTTTCCTTTGTTATTTTCAGTCGCCGTTTGTCAGTTTCCACAATAGGATGTAATCATCCCATGCAGCTTGCAGCGCAGGAATGCGAGCATGTCGTTCACGCTGTGCAGCATTCAACTCAGGCTTAACGGCTTTAGGTTTTTCATCAAACGTACTGTTCCATACATGATTGATTACCTCTGCCAACCGTTTTTGTGTTAGAATTTCATTATCTGGTAGCACTGCTGTATCCTTTATTTTCCAACTTGGCCTGGGCGATTCAGTTCAAACCATTCTTCCAGTTGGTACACATCTGGTAGACCCATCATCACATACTCGCCGTTGTTAAGTTCAAAGTCTTCATAGTTGTCGAACTCCATACCATCAACTACAAGCGGTCCGTATACTCGATGATCGTTGCAATACTGTTGCCACTTTTGCCAAGCAGCATCAATCTTCTTTTGATCTTGAGAAGCGCGAGCGTTTGCAAGATCGCGTTGTAGTTTATGATGTTGCTTTTTCTGATCAGCCCATACAGCAAACGCATCAATGAATGCTACAAGGAAATGATCTTTCGACTCGTACTCAACGCAGAGATTTTCAGTCCAATAGCCAGATCCTTCTGACCCATGACCATAGCAAACTACCAGTTTCATTGCACTGCTACCACTTCAAAGTCTGACATACGCATGTTGCTCTTGAAATTTTGAAAACGACGGATCGTGTAGCGCCCTTTAAACGACACACCAATCTCGGTATCATGCCTGTATGGATGCACCTTGTGTCCGCCGCCGTGAGCATTGGTAGTGATAGTATAGAGCAGTCCGTTTTTCTTGTAGCGGAACAGTGTCATGATAGACCTCTATGGTTGCATCAGCAGTGCTAGCGTAGTGTTGTTGTCATAATCGTCGCGCATCGCACGGAACTGCTCTAACAGTTCTGCATGCTTGTCAGTCTGTCGCCCCTTGCGCCTGCATGCAATCTCTTCCTTGAGAATCAAGCTGACCATGTGATCTAGCTTGCTGGCCCCGCGCATCAGCGGTATCTTGCTTTCAACTGGCAAGTTATTGATACGCTTGCGCAAGCGAGTAGCTTCGGCGTACCACCATTTGCTATCAAACTGCATCGTTGCAGCAGCCGTCGATCAGTAGTTAGGTACGGTATAGCACTGGCGTTGAGTGCCTAGATAATTGCCCCACTGATCGTAGATCTGTTCCATCTGGCATTCTGTGTGATACCGCGGAACCTCGTAATAACGAGGCACGTAGTAACGATTCTGGTTCATGCTACCCAGCATGCCACCAATGATCATACCGCCAATCAATGGTGCAGCCCAATCATTGCCACCGCCGTGATTATAGCGATGGTAGCCACCGCCGTACCCGCCGCCATAGCAGCCGTTAAAATTACAGGCTCGATGCCCGTTCCAGCCATCGGCTGTGGCCGCACCAGTCATCATGGTCAAAGCCAAAACAGCTGCAATAATCTTACGCATCATAGATCTCCTCGTTGGATCACTGTGTTAATTTAGCACAATTTGGTAAACTGTCAACCAGATTTAACGATCTACGAAAGATTTCTCGTATACAAATTCGCCCGGAGTGCTAGCACTACCTTCGCGCAACCCATTATGTAGCATGATTTCAGTGAGATCAACAGTCATAGCTGAGCTACCACAGATCATCACTCTGTCATGCAACGGATCAATCTTTGGATATCCTGTTCGCGTCCAAAGTTGGCCGTCGCGCATGAGATCAGTTATGCGGCCCATGCTGTGGCTAGGCTCACGAGTGGTAGTAACAAGAAATGCTATGCGATCAGCGAATTCGCCCACTAGCTCATGCGCATGCAGTTCGCCTATTATGGTTCGACCGTATGCCAGCTCTGCAGTAGTCCGGCAACCGTGTACCAATATCACTTGTTCGTATCGTTCATATGTAGCAGGGTCGCGCATGATGCTGAGGAAAGGTGCGATGCCAGTACCGGTCGCTAACAGCCATAGATTGCGACCGGCCGTGAGATTGTCCAACAGCAACGTACCTACTGTTTTTGGTCCAACTATCAATTGATCGCCTGCTACAGCATGTTGTAACTTGGATGTCAACGGACCATTTGGCACCTTGATGCTGTAGAATTCCACATGATCCTCATATGCAGGACTGACTATGCTGTAGGCTCGCAACAATGGTTTACCTTCGACTGGCAACCCGATCATAGTAAACTGGCCGCTGACAAACCGCAGTGACGAACTGCGAGTAGTGCGGATTGTCATCAAGCGGTCTGTCCAATGTGTTACTGCAGTGATGGTTTCGGTGTTCATTGTTCTATGTAATCTGCCCACTTGGCTTGTTCAAGATCAAACACTCTGGCACGTAACTTGCTGCTACTAAAGCCATGTCTGCGTTCATTGAAGTATATCTCTATACCGCGGGCTTGGCATATCTCTAATCCAGTAAACTGTTTGCCGCGATATTCATCGCCTAGTATGCGCACATCGATGGGCAATATGTTGAGTAGATCTTCTAGATCTTTTTCAGTGTCATAGATCCATGTTTCGTCTACGAACCTACAGCCTCTGACCTGTATCTGCCGCTCAACTATGCTCTGTACTGGACTATTCTTGTGCTTACGATCCAACGCAGGATTGCTTTGTATACCTACTATCAACCAATTGCATTGCTGCTTGGCTGCTTCTAGCATGGCCACATGTCCTGCGTGCATGAGATCCATTGTGCTACAAGTGAACCCTATCTTACCTTGTCTATTCATGTTAATGATGTCCTGTTATCTGTAGAGTGTATCTATCTTCTAGACCTAAATTGTAAGCAGCATGCACAGTATCATCTTGCCAACTTACCCAGTCACCTGCCAACCAGCTGTTGTGTACCGTACCAGCTATGTCCAACATATGACCCGGTTTATGGTCTTCTAAAAATACAATGACTCGTTGTATTGACTGGTCAGTGATGTGGTTAAACTTCTTGTACGCACCATACAGATCACTATGCAGAGGCAGATATCGACCTGGTCGCATACGGTGCAATGCTATCGATGGATTTTTTAGATTCCAGCTGCTGAGATTCTGGTAACACCAGTCTGGCAGTCGCTCATCTTGTTGGCAAATGTCTATCACCATGCTATCATAGTGATGCCCTGCAGCAGCAAGCAATTGATTAACACTGTCATCTCTATGATGCGCAGTAGTCCATTTTAATAACGTGAGATCATTAACATCCCAGTTAGGTGTCACATGCCCAGATTCTTGCGCCATGTATCTATAGTCCTCGTTAATCCGTCCTCAAGGCTGACCTTAGGTTCCCACCCAGTGTCAGCAGTTATACGAGCGTGTCCGCTGTTTAACCAATAAATCTCGCCAACCCGCGGTGGTTTAGTGTCCCAGTTTATCACACCATCCCACCCTATCATATCCCCGATCATCTTGGCATAATCGCTTATCTTGATCGGACGGTCTGGTCCTATAGTGTATATCTTACCATTTAATCTGCTGGCGTTATCAATCACAGTTAGCCATGCACTAACAAGGTCATCAACGTGTATAAAGTTGCGATATGGATCGGCGTATCCCAGATTGATTTCGTGCGGATTCTTTAGCATCTGGGTGATGATCTGTTCTGTCACAAAAAAGTCGTTATCTGTCCTACCATAACTATTGGTTTGACGTATGGCTACGAAAGGTAGACCCATGCTGCGATGTGCATATTCAAGATACTTTTCGCAAGCTAGCTTGGCTACAGCATATGGTGCATTAGGATGCGGCTCAGTAGTTTCGTCAAATGCAATGCTGCGTGTTGGATAACCGCGATCTCTGATCTCGTCGCTGATTGGTTGCCATCCGTATACTTCCATAGTGCTAGCAAACACAAACCCCTGCATATTCTTGCACTCTTGTACACAGCTTTCTATGAGATTGACTGTGCCAGTGAAGTTAATGTCAGCAAATACGTTGGGCTCATAGAAACTTTTTTGCACTTCTGTGCGAGCTGCTAAGTGTACAACTATCTGCGGTTGGTGTTGTTTGATTTCGTTTCTAACTGCAACATGGTCGCGAAGGTCACTTGTTAACATAGCTACATCATATCGATCAATCAAGTGAGGTAACAGATGCTGCCCAATAAATCCACTGTGTCCGGTGATCAGTAATTTAAGCATTTTATATCCATAATTAGATTAATTGACATTGCATATCAAGACTTTATTAGAATGTAATTGACCTGCAGTACCGTTGTCAATAAAAAGGCCCGTTTTTAACGGGCCTTTTATTATTGGTATCAATCAGCTGGTGTAGCTTCTACATCAATTGGACCGTCCTCTTTGGGCGGCTCGGCTGATGCTTTGTACACGATCTCACCAATCTTCATGAGGCTTTGACCAAAACGCTCCAGTACAGGTTTCATAGCATCAAGATCGTCACCGGCGATCACAGTGCGTGTTTCTGCGATAGCTGCTTCCAATTCTGCTTTGAGCTCTGCTGGGATCTTGTCCTCATGTTCCTTGATCTGCTTCTCTGCCATATGTATCTGAGCTTCGGCGCCGTTGCGAGTCTCAATGACTTCACGACGAACCTTGTCAGCTTCTGCATTTTCTTCAGCTTCGCGTACCATGCGTTCGATGTCAGCATCGCTGAGTCCGCCGCTGCTCTGGATAGCAATCTTCTGTTCCTTGCCAGTAGCTTGGTCTTTTGCACTTACATGCACGATACCGTTGGCGTCAATGTCAAACGTGACTTCGATCTGAGGCACGCCGCGAGGCGATGGAGCGATGCCAGTGAGCTCAAAATTAGCCAAGCTCTTGTTGTCACGGGCAATCTGGCGCTCGCCTTGAAACACTGCGATGCTCACAGCAGGCTGGTTATCAGCAGCAGTGCTGAATGTCTGGCTCTTCTTGGTTGGGATGGTAGTGTTACGTTCGATCAGCTTGGTGAACACGCCGCCCAGTGTTTCGATGCCAAGGCTTAGCGGAGTTACGTCCAGCAGCAGCACGTCTTTGACATCGCCAGCTAGTACGCCGCCTTGGATAGCAGCACCCATGGCAACCACTTCGTCTGGGTTAACACCCTGGCTCGGATCTCGCTTGAAGATGTCTTTGACAGCTTGTTGTACCTTGGGCATGCGGGTCTGGCCACCAACAAGGATAACCTCGCTGATGTCGCTAGCTTGCAGGCCTGCATCTGCCAATGCCTTGCGGCACGGACCCTGCGTGCGAGTGACTAGATCGTCAACCAAGCTCTCTAGCTTGGCACGAGTAAGCGTGAGAGCCAAGTGCTTGGGTCCGTTGCTGTCGGCAGTGAGATAAGGCAAGTTGACTTCTGTCTGTGTGCCCGAGCTTAGTTCAATCTTGGCTTTTTCTGCTGCTTCTTTCAAACGCTGTAGTGCAACAGTGTCTTTGCGCAGGTCAATGCCATGTTCTTTCTTGAACACATCGGCAAGATGGTCGACAATACGAAGGTCAAAATCTTCACCGCCTAGCTGTGTGTCACCATTGGTGCTAAGCACTTCAAACACACCGTCGCCGAGCTCGAGGATGCTTACGTCAAACGTACCACCACCAAGGTCATATACTGCAATCTTGCCACTTTGTTTCTTATCAAGTCCGTATGCTAGCGCAGCAGCTGTAGGTTCGTTGATGATGCGCAATACCTCAAGTCCTGCGATCTTGCCTGCGTCTTTGGTGGCCTGTCGCTGGCTGTCATTGAAGTATGCAGGCACTGTGATCACTGCTTGAGTCACAGTGTCGCCCAGATGGCGCTCAGCTGTTTCTTTCATCTTGGTGAGGATCTTAGCTGAGATCTCACTTGGGCTCATCTTGGTGCCATTGATCTCTACCCAAGCATCGCCATTAGCTGCAGCCACGATGGTGTAGCTAAGCAGGTCTTTATCCTTCTGTACGCCAGCATCATTGTAACGACGTCCAATGAGTCGCTTAACCGCATGCAATGTGTTCTTGGGGTTGGTCACAGCCTGTCGCTTGGCAGCTGCTCCAACCAGGGTCTCATCGTCTTTGAACCCGACGATGCTGGGAGTGGTGCGTGCACCCTCTGAATTTTCTATAACTCTGGCCTTACCACCTTCGATAACAGCCACACAGCTGTTGGTGGTACCGAGGTCGATGCCTATCACTTTGCTCATTTTTATCTCCTTCTAAAGCAAGATCACACGGTCCGCTATAAGCCTGCCCGTGTGCATATTATATATGTATGTACCAACCGTTTGTCAAGGTATAACAGGATCTAGTGGCTTAAAAAATGCCATCCTGGCTAAGCTTGCGGTCTTTTCAGTGTGCTTGATATCACCAATGATGCTGATACCAGCTTCAACCACAGTGTCTTTGCTACCACTGATCAGATGATGCCAGTCATACAATGGTTTACCCTCGTGTATCAACAGATATGCACAGGTGCGCGGCAGCAGAGGATGTGCTACGTTGTTGGGTGACAATTTGATGCATTCGTGCACCTTTCTCTGTCTGTTACCATAGTCGGTGCAACAAGCAGTGGTCACATCCATCATCCTGCAGGCAATGTTGGTAGGAACTACACTAGTACCGTGCCAGGCTTTAACCAAGCAACAGCGGCCGCAACCGTCGCAGAGGCTTTCCCACTGCAGTTGGTCCATGTCTTCTAATTTAGTAGTCTCCCACCAGGGGCGGTTCGACGTATTCGCGTCCGAAGAACAGCCTGTTGACAGCACCGCCTCGGTTGTATTCTGGCCACTTGTTGTCATTATCTACTCCGAATAACACACAGTTGCTGGGCTCTAGCTCTAGTATTCCACAATGGAAGTGTTGCTGATCGCTGTATTTTTTCCACAACCAATCATACGGATATCGATCCAACAGCTGCTGGCCCAACCATGCACCAAATCTATTAGTGTAGTTGGCTTTGTGATATACAAACATACCATCGTCGTAATCATGTTTGCTGAGACGCATGCCAATGCGATAGTGTGCAACAGGAAACACCTTGCTGAGACTGAACACCACATCTTCTACACAGTCCCATTTGGTTAGATCAAGTGTAAACGGTCCTGTGGTTCCCATGTATGCCATGTCTACGAGCACTGGTATATGTAGCTCGTTACAACGTTGCCTAAGATCATACATGTAATCATCTGGTGGCCAGTTGCCGCTGTTAGCAAACGGGGCACTGAATATCACAGCATCATTAGCAGCCAGCATTTCTTCATCTAGTGGTGTCCATTCTAGTTCCATTCTCGTAAATGCTATCTTATGATAGCTGTAGTCGGCAGGATGTACCCTGAAACGCCTATTCCTATGGCGCAGATAAAATGCATCAAATGCTTCGCTGGTACCGTTGCTGTACACTGCATATTCGAATTGGTCTAATCCGGGCAACCCACCGCTATCCACCAACCATTGCCTGTATCGCTGCAAAAACTGCTGATTCACGCTAGGGTCAGCAATCATGCTGTGATCATAGATAGCAAGCAGTTGGCTCATTGTAGCCAACTGCTGTGCATCTTGTATCGGGTGTGCACCGCCGAAGTGCAAGTGTCCTAGATTAGGCTGTAAGTTTTGAGACATCAACTTGCCGCATGTGCACAATAGATGTGGGTTGCTGCGGTGGTTCGCCTCGAGCAATAGCATGCACATGCTGCATGCCATACATTACTTTGCCCCAGGCAGTGTATTGCCTGTCGAGAAAGTTGGCGTTACCAAAGCAGATGAAGAACTGGTCGCTAGCACTGTTTGGGTCATTGGTCCTGGCCATGCTGCAAGTGCCTTCCACATGTGGGATGTCATTGAATTCTGCTTGTATGTGCGGCAACACTTTCTTGGTCCAACCGCCCTGTGCCATGAACCCTTCTATGACACGGTGGAAGACAGTGTTGTCATAAAATCCCTGGTTAACCTGCGACAATATCTGCGCCACATGGTTAGGTGCTTTGTGCGGAAAACATTCTATCAACACCATACCTGTGGGCAAGTCTAATCGTATCACTGGATTATTCATCGTTCACTCCTTGTTAGTAGGGCGGTCCCCACCCCGATCTATCATCAAAATCTTGTATTAAATTTAGTTCAATTTGAGCTTCTTCGCTCATCATGTGCGGACCCCACGTGGGTGTCCATACGATTTGTATATTACACGCATTAACACCGTCTACTGTGGTAGCAGCTGCTTCTGCTTCGCGCATGATATCATCTGCACTGGGGCACCATGCTGAGGTCAATGTCATCTCTATCGACACTTGAGGCAACTGATCCAAGTCAATCTTGTATATTAACCCGAGGTCATAGATGTTGGTGCTGATCTCAGGATCATACACATGTCTTAAGTTTTCTATTATCTGCGTGCGGATGTTATCGTTCATAATAAAGTATATCACATGATACTAACATACACAAGTGAAAAAGGGTCCCATTTCTGGGACCGTTATCTAGACTTGGTGCATGCTCAGTGATGCCTCAAATTCTTAGATCACTTGCTTGCTAACCTTAACAACCGCTTATTCAGACGTTTTAAGCTCGGCAACCAATGGGAATCCGCTCTGCCTAGCAATAGTGATGGTTTCGTCGCGTTTTTGTGTAGCAACTTCATGGCTGTATGTGCCAGCTATTCCGCGGCTGTTATCGTGTATATGCATCATGATATCCTGCGCTTCTTCAAAGCTGCGATGGAAGATCTGCATCAGTACCAACACTACGAATTCCATGCTGGTGTGGTCGTCATTGAGTAACCACACATCCCACATCTTAGGAGGGGCCATGCTAACCCGTTCTACCACCGCTACTACAGTTGCTCTTTTGGTCTCTGCCATTGGTCCCTCCTTGTTATCATAGATTATACTGTGTTCATTGCTTTAATGCAAGGTCATTTTGCAGCAGAAGTGACATCAATGACGTTGTTGCCAGTGATGGGGATCACACGACCTTTGGTGGGTTCTGGTACTTCGCGTTCTAGATCAATGACCAGCATGCCATCTTCTAGCTTGGCACCAATGACCTTGATGTGTTCCGCCAGAGTGAACTGGCGTTCAAAGTCGCGAGCTGCGATACCGCGATGCACAAAATTGCGTTCCACTGCGTCGTCGGCCTTGCTGCCACGTACCGCAAGTATTCGATCATTTGTGAGATTGATTTCAAGCTCTTCCATCTTGAATCCGGCCACAGCTAGTTCTAGCTTGTAACCATTTTCGTCGTGGGTGAGATTGTATGGGGGATATGTTACTGGATTGCTAGATATCCTAGCAAACATTGGTTCGAACCCTATTGCAAACCGTAGCAGGTCTTCCATAGAGTTGACAACTGTAGTTGGTGAATGACGCATTTTTACCTCCTGTTAAAGCGAAGCATTACCTAGTGCAGTGGGCCCATCGAGGCACCCACTGACTATATTTAATGCACGTCTACTTAGAAGTCAAGATCTGGGATCGCGAGGTTTTTTCTTGCTAGCAGGAACGCCGTCAACCTGCGCCTGTTTCTTGCGCCAACGACCCGCAGCTTCGGCCATCGCACGCCGCCTTTTTGAAGTGTTAGACTCAAAGTTCTGACGCATGCGCAGTTCTTTAGCAATGCCTTCTGTGGCAACTCTCTTTTTCAGTTGGCTCAGTGCTTTGTTGATGTTGTTGTTATACACCTGCACGGTAAGGCCTTTCTTACCGTGGAAACCACTGTCTTTTTTACCAGTATCATCATGATCGCGCGCCATCGACTACTTATTCCATTCAGCTAGCTGTGTCAGCTGCTTTGCGATAGACCAGCATTGGATCGCTGCCATTCGTCACAGCGTCTTCTGTTATCACCAGCTTGCTAACACCGTCTCTGGACATCTTTGGCAGGTCAAACTGTGACTTCATTAGTAACGATTCCAATATCGCTCGTAGTCCTCTCGCTCCAGTCTTGCGCTCTAGTGCTTGCTTGGCAATCTGCATCAATGCAGCAGTCTGTATCTCAAGCTCTACGTTGTCAAGCCCAAACATCTTTTGGTACTGCTTGACGATAGCACTCTTGGGCTCAGTGAGAATGCGTATCAAATCGCTTTCGCTGAGTTCTGCAAATGGCACCATCACGGGTATGCGGCCAATCAGCTCTGGGATGATACCAAACTTGATGAGGTCTTCTTGCTGAACCTGTTTGATCATTTCAAATGTGTCAGCTTCGCTCACATCGTGCTTGCTGAGAGTGGCACCAAAACCAATGCTGCCGCCTTGGTCAAGCCTGTTGGCAATGATCTCTTTGAGACCAATAAATGCGCCGCCCAGGATGAACAATATGTTCTTGGTATTGATCATGATGTATTCGCCTTGCGGGTTCTTGCGCCCGCCAGTGGGTGGAACCTTTACTTCACACCCTTCCAGCATCTTGAGCAGTGCTTGCTGTACACCTTCGCCGCTTACATCGCGTGTGATGCTAGAACTTTCACTCTTGCGGCTCTTCTTGTCGATCTCGTCGATATAGATGATACCTTTTTCAGTCTTTTCAATATCCTGATCAGCTGCTTGGTACAGCCTGGCAATGGCTTCTTCTACGTCAAGCCCAACATAGCCGCTTTCGGTCAAGCTGGTAGCATCAATGATGACCATGGGTATGCTTAACAGTTTTGATACTTGCTGTAGCATGTATGTTTTGCCACAACCAGTTGGCCCGATAAACAACAAATTACTCTTGTCTATCTCAACGCCGTCAATCACCGGATGCATGATGCGTTTGTGATGGTTATACACAGCAACACTGAGAGCAATCTTAGCTTGTTCTTGTCCGATGATGCGTTCATCGAGGAATTTCTTAACCTTTTCTGGAGTGAGATCGGACTCTGGTATTGGTTGTTGATGCTGTTCTTCTACTAGGATCCCGTGGCATAGCTCTATGCATTCGTTGCAGATATAGACTTCGTTGCCACTGATCAGCTTGCTGACTTCTAGCTGTGTCTTGCTGCAGAAACTGCATGAGAATATTGGTCTAGACATGTCTTTGGTAGCCATTCTTGTAGATCTCCGGGACTAACTGTGAGTATATCAAGATTCTGATTTATTGTTTAGGTGACGTTCTATTCTCTGCTTGTGTAGATGTTGCAGATCTTCAAAGAACTCGTTTGTTGATTTATTGGTTGAGTCGCTAACATCTGGCAGCGTATCTATTATCTGCCATTGACTTTCTGGTATGACTACAGCTAGCTTATCTGAATCTTCTTCGGCTATGTCGTCTGCTGTAACCGGAATCTTTACGACAGGGTCCGGCGTTGCAACGGGCCCCGAGAAATCAAATACTTGCTGTGTATCGTCGTGTTCAGTTTCTACCTTTAGTATATTGCTCTGAGAATCAAAACTTACAGTATGGTTAACAGGTTTTACATAGTCTGTGTGCACTGGTACAGTGGGATCAACAGCAGGTTGTGTGATGAATGCATTGAGTTCGGCTATCTCATTCTTCAGCTGCGTGACTGCTGTGATTAGTTCGTCTTTACCTTCAATGACAAGCGACATTGGCGGCGCACCTGCAGCTGCTGTGATTTCTGTAACATGCGTAGCCGCTGCTTCGGCAGCAGTAGGAATTTGCAGTTCGACTTTCTTGCGAGCAGCACGCAATACTTTATGCTCTGCTAACCCCTGGTTGGCAGCAATCAACATCAGCAGTGCTAGCGGGTCAAACACCACGATGATCAACATGATGATCCATCGTACTGCATGTTCTAGTAAGTTCTGATCAACCACATTACCATACATGGCCTGCGCAATATATTTTATTGGACCTGTCTCTGCTTCTAACTTGCGACCTTCGGTCTCTAACGTAAATTTGTCAGCATTGAGTGTTTCTATCTTTGATTCGGCAGCATTAATAACTGCTGACTGTGCATCAATGTCGGCTTGTATCTTAGCAGTGTCGCCACCCTGCGACAGCTTGGCTGTAAGCTGATCGATCACTGCACGAGTTTGTTTAACTTCTTCGTCGACCTTGCTGCGCAGTCTAGTTATCTCAGCCTTAGCAGCAACCGCTACCGGATCAGGTGCTTGGCGCATCGCATCAATCTGTGCCAGCAGATCTGATTTTTGCTTGGCTAGCTCGTCTCTTGCAGCTTTTTGTTCTGTTTGCTTGGCCTGGGCTTTAACTGCATACTTTTGATCGATCAAGCTCTTGATGATCGCATCTAGGTTAGCTACTTGCTTATCCACGTCGTCAATCTGGCTTTGTATGCTAGCCACACGCAGCTCTACCTTGACGGTAGCATCGTCAATTATCTTCTGCTGCTCATCAATCTGAGTCTGCATGCGACTGTTAGCACTGTCTATGACCTTGTTAGCATCGTCAATGCGAGCACTGATGGCTGCGTTGCTGGCTTCGTCGCCCTTGCCAGCATTGGCCATTTTTTGCTTGGCGCTTGCAATGATTGCAGCCTGCTGATCAATCTCTTGAGTGATGCGCAGTATCTTGGCCTGCTGCTCTGCGTTGGCAGCTGCTTGTTCCACATGCGCCTTGCTGAGAAAGCCAAAGATGCCCAAGCTGGTGATGAACATCAGCACCATCACTGCGGCAGTTAGATAGCTTTTTAGTAGAAACGGTGTATTGCGCCAGTTGTTATATAACCAGCTAGCTGTGATCACTTTGCTGGTCTCAAGTGTACCAGCCATGATTAACACTGGGATAAATGCACTGCTGAATATGGTTGTTAAGCCGATAACGCTGTAATAGCCTGCCACACCGCTCAGCGATACAGCAGCTATGAACATGAGTAAGGTAGTTAACATATAAATCTCCTTGTCAGCAACTAAGATTGTAACAGACTATTGCTGCATGTCAAGGCTTTTAGATGTTAGATACCATCACAACTGTCAAGTTTGCTTCAACATCATCTATGTTAGCTGCAGTGTCGATCCCACTTGCTGTTACCTGGACTGTTATCATCTGGCTGGTGTTGTATGCTACAACGCTGCTGCCTGCTATAGCTACGTTTGGATTGTAAACGTTGCAGTTTTCAGTGTAGCTGTTGATCAATGCACGTGCCACCAGACGCTTGACACATGCTGCGCCATTTAGCCGCACACCGGCGCCTTCCGGTTCGCCTGTTAGCGTGAGAGTGGTAAGTGCGTCGATGTGTTCGACTCCCACTGTCCAGCTAAACACTGCAGGTGGATTAACCCCGTTGGTGCTAAGGTTTGTTGTATTGCTATAGCTTACGCCTGCATAGTATATCGGAGTCACCAATGTCTCAATGCTGCTAGCCACGTATTTCCAGCGCAAGAAGCCTTGTTCATCTGCGATTGCATTAGCATAGGTCATTGCACCGGGATATGCGTTGCCATTGGTGAATCCCAAGGCAGAAGTAGCAGTACCACTCAATATATAGATTGGGCTGCTGCTAACACTGTTGAGCTGCACGTTACCAGCTGCTGGAGTAGCTATAACATTAGTAGCACCGCTTTGGCTGTTAATCGTGGTGCACACACCCGGCAGGGTCAAGCTACCAGTTACAAACGTCACAGTAACGCCATTGATCACAACGTTCTGACCGTTTGTTGGAGAGCTGAATGTATCACCGTAGATTGGATTTGGATAGGTAAAGCTACCAGCTGTGAATCCCAATGATGCCAATGGCGTCCCAGTGTAGTTTGCGAGTGTGATGTCTGTCTGCACACTTGGATAAGCGCAGCTAAGCGTGATGTAATTTGGATTGACGTCTGTACTGGCCATAACATTGGTCCAGTTGCTCATAGTATTGAAGCGGTCTATGATAGTTGATACAGAATCGCTATTGATAAACGGACCAATAACATAATCATTAAGCAGCAGCTCGTCACCTGTGCTACCACCATACCCACCAGACACATCTACATTGCCGGTAGTAGCAATCATGCTATGGTATTGTCTGCTGTTGAACGGATTAATACCGCCACCAGTATTGTTGCTACCAGTGTAATTGTTTGGCGTTGTTAAATTCCAGGTAATCCTGTAGTACGCTGCGAACGGTGAAAAGGTGGCCATCTAATGATTCTCCAGGCTATGCTAAGGATATTTAGCTTAGATGGCCCGGAGCGTAACCAATCATTCTACATAGAGTGCCGAATTGCCATCGTGTTCCATGCATTCCACCGAACGTATGGTAGCTCTGGTTATGGTATTGCTTTCTACGAGCCATGCCATCACGTATTTGAACACATGTTCTGCGAATTTCTCACAGCCTGTGGCGGGTAATACCCTGAGATTGCAAAGCCCTTTATCATGCAATGCCTGGAAGGTTGCTAGTTCTGGATCGTCTTCTGCTACCACAAGAGTGTGATCAAACTGGCTCTTTAACCATTCTTTGATGTGACCGAGGCCACCTAAATCAATAGTCCAGTTATTATCGTCCAATCGATGACATTCAAACACCAATCTGAATCCCAGTGCATAGCCATGCAGCAGATTGCAATTGGTATGAGCAGCTTTCCACTGCCTAAAGCAGCAGCTGAGCCCTTCTTCGTGCGTGTAAGTCTTTGTGCTGATGTACAGTCCCATGTGTCTATCCTCTAGATCCAGTTGATCTAAGTATGTTTAATATTTCAAGAGTGTCAATAATTCTGTTATTTTGCTGCAGTGCAAGGTAGATCCGCATTTAATGCATAGCTGAACCCGTTGTTATGTGTTTAAATACAAGTACAATGTATGACGCACATTGACACACATACACTTAACGGAGACACACATGATCAAATGGATCACGAAGTTGGTAGGCAAGACGCAAATTGCTAACGACCAGAAATGTTGCATGAGCGATGAAGAGCGTTTCATCATAGCACAAAATCCTCAGGATGTGCGAGACGTTGAATATTGGAGCCGAGAATACGATCGTCGCACTCGCAATCGTAATGCGTTTAGTATGATTCGCGGCGTGTAGGAGATATCAAATGTGGCTTTGCACCGACGAGGAGTTGGAGATAATCAACAAAGGTGCTAAAAACTAACAAGTGATTTAAGTTATCACAAGGTTCTTTTGGTGTCCGACTCTTATGCTGGGATCGACCCAGATCTGCTCGCCCATCTCAGCAGCTGACCAACAGAAGCCCACATCCTCTGCTGTGAACTCAAGGAAATTGCCTTGATCAACCCAGCGGGGACGGAACCAAGGATATTCCAAACGTTCCATCACGCCGTGGGCAACTGCCATGAATCCAAATCCTGCATAGCTCACAGTGAATGGTGCAGATCGTGTGCGCATCTCATCTCTGTTGATGAACTTAAAAGTGCCTTGCTCTAATAGCTTGCCATAGTCTAGCGTTTCAACTATGGGAAATTCCTCGCCGTTGGCCATGAGATAGCACCCACTGGCTATGGGCTTGCCTAACTGCAACAACTTGATAACGTCAGCAGCTTTCCAAACCATGTCGCTGTCAATCCAGACCTGGTAATCGTATTCTAGCTTGCCACCAAAGGGTTTCTGGGTGCGGCCATCTACGTTGTTGCCACCTAACACCCTGTTGCGAGCATAATAAACCACCGGATCGTAGTTCATGCTCATTGCCCATTCTATGCCATTCTGGCTCAGCGTGGTTATGGTATCAGTCCAGCTGCGCACCCACTGGTCGCTGAACTCTCGTCCTGGCAAGCAGAATATCACTCTCATTGGGCAGTATCAAACCGTATTTTAGTCATGCTGCTGTCAGTATAGGTTGCAGCTGAATCAGTTGTCATAGCAAGGCCTGCATCACTTAAATCTGATAGAAACTCGTGTATGTAATCTGATATATCGCCTTCGACATTTTTCAGTTTGTATATCGTCTTTGCTGTTATGGGACGCAGTGATACTAGTTCTTCTTGCACTTCTTGCGGTATATCACCCGTCACAGGTGCCCATTTAGGTGCATCAGATGTTTGACCCAACTGATTATGGAATTTTGACATCATACCCACACCGGGTTCGTATTCGGTACCCTTGACAGTTTCATCTTCTATGCTGTTGGCAAGTACCATAAACTGCATAGCAAGCTCACTGGGTACTTTTATCAACCAAACTTCGCCGTCTGCATACTCGTCTATCCACCCAATCAGTGAAGTAGTTGTGCTTTCGTTTATGTGGTCAAGTTTGTTTAGCAAATCTCTGATCATGATGCATTTCCTATCATATATTTTATCCTATCTATAATATTGCAAGCAAGATATTATCTGCTTTTCTTTATCAGTTCTACTCTGGGCCCATCCGAACTAGATATGATCCGAAGGTTCCTGTTGATCCAGTTAGCTACGCCTTCGCCGTCTGGCTCATCACGACGCATCTTGTCTTTCACGTTCCAAGCTATGGCAGTTTCTAGATTGTACACGCTGCGGTCGTCGTATTCACTGTTTTGCCAAGCTTCTGTAGCTGCACGCCTAAGCTGGCGGGGATCGAGATGCACAAATTCTTCGGTGTCTTGCACCCAGCGCCGTGCATCTGGATTGTAATCCTCATATCCTGGTGCACGATCCCAGTCAACATCACCGTCGTCAGTAACGTATCCTTCGTCGCGCAGCCACTCGGTATAGCCGTCGTCGTTGGATTCCCAGTTGCTGTAATCGTCCATGATCACAGGACCAACATATCCCCAAATGTCGTCGCTTATCTTCTGTAGCAGTTCGTCACTGGCAAAAGACACGTCGTCTTCTAGTTGCTTGGCAGTTTCGGGGTTACTTAAGAACCATTTGCCCAGTTCGGGGAATCTGTCAGTAAGCAAATCACCGATGTCTACAGGGTCGTCGTCCTTGTCCATGTAGCTGCTGGTTTCAAAGTGCAGCTGATACTTCTCACCGGGAGTGTCTGGGTTCTTGGGTATCAGTATGTACAGCGGGCCGTCTGAATTGTACTGCTCAAAATAGTTCTGTCCCTTGGTAGCAGCAGTGCACCAGCGAGTCTGACGACCATATGCACAGGCAGCAGCTTGGTCTCGGGGGATCACTACCTTGACTTCGCTGTCCTCATAGGGTTTGTCAGCCTTGCCTTGATCGTTATCATCCACTGGATCGTCGTAACGATCCATGGTATCATACAGCTGCTTGGCAGTCTTGTAGCGGTTAATGTCGTTCTCACCAGCTGGCAGTTTGCGCTTGAGGTTCAGCCTATTAAACTTGCTTACAGCATCGGCCAGCGTGGACGTTATGTCTTCTAGCTTGGGTTCGCTCCCATTGGCAAGCTGGCGAGCCATCCATTGCGTGTACTTCTTGTTGCTGCTGGGATCAGCAGCTTCAATTTGATTCATTGCACCATCAATATAAGATTTTTGATATGCGGGAATATCAAAATATCTTGATACATCGATCTTGCGGAGAGCCAAATGATTTTGCAGTTGATCCAATGGCACACGCCATAAAACTAAAGTATCGCGTATCAGTGCCAGCAATAGATTTTTACCCAATGCCTGTACAGCACGGTCTCGGTCGTATTCCAGCAGCACTTGTTCGTTGATATCACTGCCGAGATCTATGAATCGCTCAACGGTTACCGGATTGGTTATCAGCAGATGCCCGGTGGCACCGTATGCTCTGTATATCTTGTCCGATGGCAATATCTTAAACGCTATGTCCTCGCCCCACCATCCGTTAGGACCACGGCTTACGAAGATACCCTTAGGTGCTTGGAAATCTCTACCAGCTCTCACTGTGTTGATAGCAAAAGATGCCATACCGCTCGCATCAGCACGCGGTTTCAATGCTCCCGATTTCAAGATCTGAGCCAGTTTTCTTGTCTGATGGTATACAGTTGTTCCGTTTAGCGCACTACGTTCGTCTGGTGGTAGCTCGAACACATTGAATCCCACAGTGTTTCCTGGTTTGAGTATGTTACCCTCTTTTCGCTCTAGGGTAGCATCTTCATGTAGCCGCAGATCTCGATCTGTAGCTTGAGCGGAACGGGGTCTAGCAGATTCTAATAAATGTTGTATGCGCATGACGATATTTATTAGCAGCTGAGCTTGAACAGAACCATTTCAGATTCTGTGCTGAAACCAATGTATGCTTGCTCTGCATCAAACCACCATGCCCAGGGTTCTTCGCAATTATCTCTGCACCACTCTACCATATCCATTGGGACCCCAGGCGGCGCGTTTATAGGCCTAAATGCAGCCTGTTGGTCGATAGATACTACAAATGGTAGGTCCAGTGGCTGAGGCGTAATATCGCCCTGCCACTGGGTATAACTCTTAGTGTAATCTCTGGCTACTTGTGTCTTAGGCCGAGAAGCAGTCATATGATAACTACTTGCTTAACGGCTGTGCGTATTCTTTTTGGAAATATCTCTCATAATCATCTGGTAAATCGATATCTCGCCGCCACATTACGTTATTATTATATTTTTTAATGCTTCGATTTACTAGATCCATGAATGCAGTAGTTGGTTGGCATTCCCACGGAGATCCTATCGCAAATGTATATTTGTATCCATCTATATCATTGGTCATCCCATGTGGAAATTCCCCTGACATTATAAATGGTTGATTACCTATTTCTGGTACGTGATGCTTTTTCTTACCATCCCAATACCAAACAGTGCTTGTATTTCCGCGAACAACACATCTAAATTTTAATTGCACAGTGTGGAATTTTTTTGGACTGCAATCAATATGAATCGGATTTTCTTCAAACGGTTTTGTGCAAATAAAGACTGTACGCCCAAGTGGAGTTAACCAACCGAGGTGGTTTGCATGATATTCATAAATTTCAGGAAAACTCTTGCTTTCTTCGCTCCATTGTAAATTACCCGGCTTGTTGCCAAGCCCAGGAGGCGGAATATTTTCTCCACTCCCTGGGGGTAACTTTCCAAACGGGGTGTGCAATGGCACCATAGCACAGTTACGATAGTCGTCGCGCAGAGACAAGGATTCAACGACAGCGTCGATTCTCGTTGGATCAATCTCAAGAGGAGGTAGATCCAACGGTAAAAAAATCAATGACTTCAATAAAGTTTCTGCATCCATGGTTTTTACTTTCTATGTTACCTGCACAATCGTTAAAAATTATGCCGGGAAGAAATCATAGATCAGCACGCTTTCGCGAGGCAGCTCGGTCTTGGGATATGCGATGCTGTTGCTCTTGCCAATGGCAATCAACATGCCCACAACATGGCCTTCTGGCATGTTGATAGCCTGACCAGTAGCAGCAGGATCAAAACCGATCATTGGGCTACACTGGTAACCAAGATCAGTTGCTGCAAGCAAGATAGCCGTAGCTGCCATGCCAATGCTGCGCATGGCTTCGTCGCGCTGCACGTCTGGGCGCTTGTCATAGAAACCTTTGGTCATGCCCGCCATATTTTTGGCAGTTTCCTCACCATTTGCATCCCAGTAGCGTTCTGTGTTGTCGTTCCAAGCATTGAGATCAGCACACAGTGCGATCAGCACGCTGTTAACACCAACCTGTGCTTGATCCCAAGCAGCACGCTTGATCTTTTCCTTGATGCCACGATCGCGGATAGCAACAAAGCGCCAGTTCTGGATGTTGAAGCTGGTGGGTGTCTTGCGAGCAGCGTCAATGATATAGTTGAGATCTTCATCGCTCATGTGCACGCTGTTGTCAAAGTCACGCAGCGATCGTCGTGTGTTGAGCACGTCTAGAAATTCCATGTCAGTGTCTCTCCTAGTTGTTATGTAACAGTGTATCAGATCTAAATTCACAAAACAACCGAATCCTTGTGGGGATTCGGTTGTGTTAGTGCAGTCGTGTTAGGCGTCGATCTTGCCGCCAATATTGCGACCCAACTTGGCGCTGAGCCAGCTGAGCAAAATACCGTAGATTGGCAGGATGATGATCGCGCTAACTATGATTTTAGTAACAGTCTGGCCCTGTGCGATAGTGAACCAGTTGTCGGCCATGAACGCATCAGCACTGGCATAGAACGCAACAGCAAAGAACGCAAAGGTATCAATGATGTTAGCCACGATGCTGCTGCCAGCAGGTGCTGCCCACCATGCGTTGAAACGCTCGCGCACTTTCTGGAACACAAACACGTCAAGCATGTTGCTAAGCAAGTATGCAGTACCGCTAGCGATACCAACACGTATTGCAACGCTGTTTGGTGCGCCTGTTGCAGCAATCACCAACATGCTGGCGATGATAGCAGGAATGTATGCAACTGCTACGATGCGCCTGGCGTGATACTTGTCACTGAGGCGAACAGTTAGGTCAGTGGCTACCACGATCAGTGGGAAAGTAAATGCAGCCCAGGTTAGTTCAAAACCAAAAACATTGACTGGGATGGTTACCAAGTAATTGCTGACCGCAATGATCAGGATGTGTAACGCCACTAGTCGCAGCGTGATAGATGAGAAGTTAAACATGATTACCCTTTCATAGAATTGCATAGATTACAATTCTATGACAGTGTACGTGCAAACTACAGTTTATGCAACCTTTGCAGTTTTAGCCAGTCTTGCTGCACGAGCAGCTTCCTGCGCAAGCTTGGATTTTTCAACATGCGCAAGACCTTCAACCAGCGCAGTTTGCATAGCAGCGATACCTTTGTCGTCTAGTATCACTTCGCCTGAGGCAGTATAGTAACCTGTGAACAATACCTTTGTCGCTATGGTAATACGCTTCCAAAGGTTCTCTAGCCAATTATATCGCGGATAAATGCCCACTTCCATGCTGATATTAAGCCCTACAGATTCAAGCTGCGCATGTGGCTCAAACCAAAGCTCACAATCATGATTGCTATCAAGACAGTCACAGGCGATGCGCCAATGACCGGAACCATCTGAGTAGTCGTTGAGTTTCATGAGTTTTTCTTGCATGCACACAGTTTACAGCAATTTAAAGTCTTGTCAACCGTTAAGGCAGCTGCCCAGGCAGTGCTGTGATGTAGGTAACACCATCCATCTCATAGACAAATGCGCTGATCGGCTCTGGCCACTGTGGTACCATCAACCTCGTGATCATGCCGCCCATCTCGCGAGCACGCATTAGATCCATGCGGCGCGGATGCGGTATGAACATAATGTCTTGCCCGTTATCTCTGAAATATAGCACTTCTGATGGCGGCTCAATGTTGATCATAGCCCAAGGATTGTCCAAGTGCCAACGGGGACGCTCTTGCCATCCGCCCCGTTGGCGTGCCCACTGGCGAGCATCATTATGGTCCTGCTGCCAGTGCTGATAATGTTCAGCATCTGGTTGACCTCCCCACGCTTGTCCGCGCTGATAGCCGCGCTGATCGCGACCTTGATCCCAATGCTGCTGCTGACGGCCCTGACCTCGCTGCTGTTGCAACTCTGCATCCATGCGCTTTTGATCTTGGCTGTGCTGCAGATCCTGGGCAGAATAACCGTCGTTACCCTGTTGTTGGCGCTTGCGCCAAAGTTCGTCCTGGTTGCTTCCGTCCTGAGGCTGTTGCATCTGGGGCGAGTTTAGATTACCACCGTGTTGATAACTTTGTGCATGTGCAGCGGTCATACCAGCACCAGACAATGCTGCTGCTAGCGCACCTGTCTTGAGCCACTTCTTGATCTTGCCCATGTCAAGTTCTCTGAGTTGGCACCATTCTTCTAAGTCTTGGTGCATGTTGTTGAGGACCATGTGCGCAAGCTCGCGCTGGTCATCCTCACTGAGGTTGTTGAACTCTATGGTATCTAGGTTTTCTCTGATCGTGCTCATGTAGATATTTATAACGCACAGATCACTCGTGCATCAGCTGGTCCACAAACTGTCGTAGCAACGTGTGATGACGACCTTGATGCCAATGCTTGGCCATATAGCTGTGCTGGCGGTACCAATGACGTGTGCTTTCTGGATGGCACCCAATCAGTCCGACACGACCTTGATAGATGGCCATGGCATCACCGTTTGAGTAGGTAGCAACTGTTTCGTACTTGGCACGGCGAGTTCCGTGAAATGCTGGCCCATCGTAGAAATACATATGCTCGTTGTTACCATCCCAAACTACTGGCATGCCCTTTGGATGCGGGCGGCGGGTGCAAGTATCTGGACGAGTGATGTACTGCGTTGCTTTTACACTATCTAATAGATCAAGATAGTGTTCTGCAGCCCAATACGCACCCATACAGATACCCAGATATGCACCACCGTTGCTAACGAATTTTCGTATGCGCTCTTGGTTAGGCCCCATCAACTTATGATAGCTAGCAGCGTCCCCAACACCGCCTGGTACGGCAACGATATCAACACCATCAAAGAAATCGTCTGCTACAGTACTTTGCCCAAAGATTTTGAAATTGTAGCCCTTTTCAAGGGCTCCAATCATACCGTTAGCACAGTCAATGCTGCAGAATGGGTGCTCTATAAAAAGGGCGATATTACCGCGCATCTATAAACTCCTTTTGTTCTAATAATACATATTAGCACAGATCTAGAGTCTGTCAAGCGGATTTTAACACTGAAATCATTGACAAATTTTCAATTTTCATAGATATCATCCTCATCGTCGTCGTCTCCGTCCTCATAATCATCGTTGTATGCGTCCAGATCTACACTGTCCTTGTCATCGTACCATTTGTAGTAGGCTTCATTGGGCTGCAGCGCTCGATAGTTGGTTCCGGCCATCATCAGCTGCAGCATCACGTGATCCTCAGCATTGTAGATATCTGTGATATACCAGCTTGTACCGCACCCTGCACTGTAGTGCTGGATAGGACCGTGCTTGATATCACACTGTGCTAGAGATTGCTTGAGCTTGGCGGGCCACGACGTTATGATGCGAATGATACCGCGAGCCAAGTTGTTGATGCGTGTGGCATCTGCTTTGGTCAGCACAGAGATGCGAGCACAGTTATCGTCGTCTATGGTGACGAGACACTCTTTAAACTTGATGGCACCTTTGGTGCGTATGTTGTCGGGGGTTTCTTTGGTGGTCCAAGCTAAGTTGGCTTCTACATGCTCAACATAATAAGTTTGGCCCTTGGCCATCACTATCCACATGGGGACAGTGGGATCTTCCAAGTGTTTCTTGTTAAAGTGAAAAACGCACTCTTTGCATGCTAGTTCGATCTATGACATTTTGTTTCTCCTCGTTAATGTCGTTAGTGTGTATCTTCTTGAGCTCGCGTTCCCGAAAGTTATAAACACTGCAACATCCGCAACGTAGACGCATATGCTTCTTACCGCGTAGATTAAGGTTGCCTGCTTTGTGGAATGTTGATCTCATAGTAACTCTATTTATTGGTGCGTATGACAGGTATTGAGCCTGCCTCCTAGGATTTAGAATCCCGTGCCCATCCATCTGGACCACACACGCAATATGGTAGGGGATGAGTGATTTGAACACTCCACCTGCCGATTATGAGTCGGATGCTCTCACCAACTGAGCTAATCCCCCGTAGCCATATCGTACTGTTAATATAGTGCCTTAACATAATAATGCAACCGCTATTTGGGTGCACGCCACGGATATTCTCCGTTGTAGCGTCCGTACATCACAGCATTACCGTTGTCAAAGAATCCGCGGTTCACGCTGTTCGAGTTGCCATCCAAGCGATAGTTTAGTGTGTATAGACCGCTGGTTCCCCAGTTGGGGAAGTGCTGGCTGATCGCACTCAGGAACCGTCTGTCGCCGCCCCAGCCCCAGTGCCAAGCGCCGCTGATCTGTTGAAACACTTCGCGCCGTATACAGTAGCAGCTGGTATCAACCAAATGATGACCTTCGCCCAGATAGATGGGCCAACGTCCCAGGCTTTCGCAGTCATCCAAGCAGAGGTATGTGCCATCCTTGTCGCAGATCTTGCGCAAGCTGTGTGCCCACTGCCAGTTGTTCTTTTCAATAGCAGCAATCAGCGTGCTCACATGCGTGGGATCCATGACGTTATCTTGGTCCAACAGCAGCACGTAATCTGTGTTGATGAGATGTCCTGCTGCAGCGTAGATGCGATGGCCATAGAAGCCATTGGCACCAGTGTTCTCTGGCAGTGCAGTTGTGCCAACTGTGGGATATCGTGCAGTTATTTCTAGCGTGTTGGCAACGAACTCTGGACCATCTATCACCACCCACACCTTGGTGTTGGGATGATCTTGGTTCACAGCACTGCTGACGGCTTGTTCAAGTACTGGGTTGCCGGTTGCTGATATGACTATGGTTGCTGTGCTCATATCGCTATGATACGGTCTGGTGACCTAGCCCTGCAACCACAGTGGGAAGATAGCTTCATAATCGTCACTGCTGACAAAATAGCTGCCATTTTCGCTGGTGTTGGCCACTATGCGATGGTTGGTGTGCCCCACCAGCTTCTTGATTTCCTTGATTGATATGTCGCGAGTGTATACCACATGCTTGCGAGGCGTGTACCGCTTGGCCCAGCGCAGCATCTTGCCTATCATGTCCTGCTGCCCAATTATGATCACTTCATTTTCCCAGTAGGTGAGATCCTTGGCATCATCTGGCAAGTTCATGACACCTGGCAAGTAGCTGGTGTGCAAGAAGTCTTCAAAGCGGCGTGTTTTGGTCATGTGCTCGGCACCGTGTGTTTCAACGTATGCCACTGCATCTGCATGTTCCTGCTTGCTGAAGCCAGCTATGCTCATGCCCATCATGTCTGGCATGCGGTGCCAGCGACGAAAGCTGCCGTCGTGGTCCAGATTCACGGCCCATGCAGCCATGCCCAGCGGATACTTGTCACTCACGCTAACCATCCTGCGAAACCACGTGTAGCGATGTTGAGTTGTGGTCAATATAACCCTCCGTGTGTACAGGGTTATTTACAGCAATTTGGTGTTTTATTACCATTTAAGGCCGCGCTCTCGTTTCTGCGTGTCGCACATCTCAGTGTAGAGTGCAGCACGACCGCATGTTGTGTATACAACTATGCGATCGCATATGCTTAGGTGTCTAGATCATCAATCTGCTTTGGCTATGCGAGTGATGCTGCCGGGTGACAAATTTGGATTACGCACCAGGGTTTGTTGTATCGCATCATCAACCGAATTTGCCTGAACTTCATAATTTTTTTGACCCTGAGCGCCAATGGTATAGATACGCATGATTCGATTGCTAGTAACGTCTGGATTTATCTTGTTGTTAAAATCTGGTGCCAGGTACTGCCTCAGGTCTTCACGCACCCCAAAATGGCTTTCGGGTACAGCAGACAGCAGTTCTTCTGGTTCTGGTGCTGCACCAGGTGCGGTCTTGTCGCGGCTGGCAAAGCTCTTAGGGAATTTGCTCTTGATCTCGGCCACTGCCTTGCTGACATCGTAGGGCTTGCCCATAGTGTCTTTGCTCATGGACTTGATATCATCGGCGTGGGTTACCATGCCGTTCGCTATCTCACGCATCAACCCAGGGAACAGTGTGGCAAAGCGATCGTCGTTGTATTCTCTGTCATAGCGTCTATTCTGCACGCTGTTGACCAATTGGTTCGTGGTAGCATGCAGCTGCCACTTGCCATCTTCGTTGTTCATGTTGGCTTTGTCTACCACAGTAACAATAGGGCCGTCTGGCGCATAGTTCTGGAACCATCTCGCACCACTGCTGCCACCCGTGCAGAAGTTGCTGATGTGACCGCTGTTGTTAAACACATAGCACGCACCATAGTTCATTGGTATCGCAGCCCAGTACTTGTCGTTGTCCACCAGGACTATGTCCTTGGCGTCCTTCTTCATCTTGGCAATCTCAGCAGCATTCTTGATGCGTGTGAGCTCGTCGGTATACGTGCCACTGCGGTTGATGCGATTATAAAGGATAGTCAGTGTCTTGAACTTGTTGAGATCTTGATCCTGAGGTTTGAGCAAACTGCGAGTGCTGAGGGCATTCCATGCACCCAGTGCGTCACCGCCTTCGCCACTGATATCTTCCCAGTCAGCTGCGCCTGTGGTAAACAAGCGAGTGAGCCAATCAGCAAACTTGAAATCTCTGCTGAGGTCACCGTAGTTGGTGCGCTCCAACGTTTTCTCCAGCATGTCACTCCAGGCCTTGGCTATTGCCCGTTCGTCTGGCTTGGGTCCGAGCCGTGCTACTATATCATGCGGCAAGTGTTTATCATGCTTCCATGCAATGCTCAGCATCTTGCTGCGCTGCGGATCGCGTGCGATCTTGTCAGATATGTCAACTTCTAGTATGCGGGTCAATATCTTGCTCATTAGCCTGTCACCAAATTCTTGCGGAAGAATGCCAGCAGCGTGCCCAGCTTCTTCGTGTCGCCTGCGTTTAAATCGTTAAACAAATGTTCTACTGCTCGACTGTTACTGAGCTTGATTCTGCTGCCATAGCCGCTAGTCTGAAATCCCCCAGCTTGTTCTGGATAAAACATCTGTGTGGTTTGGTTCACAGCATGAGTTATGGCATTCCTAACCATTTCAACGTCTTTGAGATCGTGACCGGATTCCACAGACTGCACTGCGTTTTCTAGGTTTTGAAGATGATTTAACTTCATCTTGGCTTTTTCAAACGCATGGTTCTTGACCTGCGTGTTGACCCAGCCCTTGACATCGGCTTGCGCCCCAGTCAGGCTGCGCAGCCATAATGGTTTAAAACGCTGTAATAGCTCAGATGCAAGCTCATCGCTGCCGAGGAAGTTTTTTGCACGTGGTTTTAGCTTGGCACGCTGTTGGCGTACGATCTGATGCTGCTGCCTGTCCCTGCCTAACCACATGCGGTTGATCTTGCCTATGCGATCTTCTAACCACTTGATGCTGCGACCACCCGATGTCTCGGCGGTGTGCATCAGGTCGTTAGTATCCGGGTCATATGTGTACAAACTATAAGTGCCTTTGCGGTTAATTAGCACACCTGCACCATTGGGTCCTGCAAGCAGCGCAAGGTTGTTGCTGTCTTTAAGATCGCTCCATGGTATCTTCTTGATGGGCTCATACGCCTGATCATGCGGTATCGCACGCTTCTGATGTAGATTTTTCAATAACTCTACCGCACCCGGAACACCTTGCAACGTGTCGATGCTGGTACTATCCTCGTTTAATATGTGCTCGAGGACTTGCACGAATAATTTTGCTGATGTGAGTTTCATGCATCTATTTATTAAGTCAAAGGTCTGACAGCCACGTCAATTTAAACAGCACGTCATCTTCGCGGCTCAGCCGTATGTACCAGTATGTGCTGTGATCGTCAGGGTGCACTATGTTCTTAGCCCGCTGCTTCTTGCGCCTCAGCCAACGTCCATTGATAGGCATGCAACCGCCGCCCAGCGTGGTAGAAACCGTCTTGGCATAGATGTGGTTCTTGGTGCAGTTCTCTGCTAGCCAATCGCCCATCTCTGTTTCATCTGTTTGGTCCCAATCTTCCCAGAAAGTATATTCAACATAGAACGTGCCAATCTTGTCGGGATCATATGACACCTTGGGCATAGTGTTGATCAGCTTCATGTCCATGCCCATACCATCGCAAATGCCAGTGCATCAGACTTGCGTTTAAATCTAAATTGCCCAGACAACTGTTTTTCAATTGTGGTGTGTGTCAAGTCTGTGATTGTATTAACAGTCACATCCACCCATATTGTTTTTCTAAAGTTGGGGATATTTTCGTCTAACCAATAATAGCGTTCTTTATAATCATCAACATTGTATACACCAACCGATGTCAATTTGACACAGTGGCGATGTGTTACCCTGCCCCATAGCCCATACAGATGTTTATGTAAGCGCATCATTCTTCTCTGCTGTTGTTGTCATCCTCGAGTTCGTGTTCAATCTCAGCAATGTCCAGCGGGCCAGTGACCCACATCGCAGTGTCATCTTCAAGGAACCCCATCTGCAGAGGAGCTTCATGCCATTCTTCGTCCCAGAGCTTTGTAAACTTTTCGATGTCTTCATCGCTCCAGCTAGCAGGATACGTCCACTCTTCCCAGCACCCGTCGTCGGTGCTGTCCATCTCAGCATCCCACATGTCCATGGGATCACAACCCTCTTCCTCATTGTAGTCAGTGAGATTGGGTTCTTCTTCTGTGCGCCAAGTGCCCCAGCGCCAACCAGTTTGGTGTTTGAGCGATTCGCCATCTTTGGTCCAGGTCTCAGTCTCGGTTACGTTCTTCTTATGTAGATTAGTGATCTTCCATGCCATCACGCATCCTCCTTGGTTTCTGTTAGTGTAGCATCAGTGTTAAGCACCACCTCTGCAGTGGTTTCGATCCATACCTTAGCCCCACAGTTCAGCGGTTTATCTGGACTGTACACCACTCGGCTTGGTCCCAGTATCTCCACGCTGTGCGCATAGGTGTTTTTGCGGCCCTGCTTCACGGTAAGAGTTGGTTCGCGCTCGCCGGTCTTGGCATTGCGTTTGATCACATGATTGTTAACGTGTATTATGCTTTTCATAGCCACCCCATCTTTGCCACCATAGCATCATTGCTGTTGGTGAACCAATAGCGAGAATAAATGCTAATGAATTTATGCGGTCCCAGCTGTTCTGTCAACCACGCATCAACTTGGTCATAGCTTGCACCCCAGTATGGAAGGTCGTCGATGGGCAAGTCGATTACCACGCTAGGATAGCCGGCACGATCAAGTTCTGCACGGCTCTGCGTGCGCTTGCGGTTGTTGAGACGCAAGAACTCGTTGTACTGCTGCTTGGTTACTTTAACACCCTGTTTATCGCGCGAGCGTGCGTATCCAACTAAATTACCTGCGCCTCGCATTGGCTGTACTCCTATGATGCTCTGTGCTACTATCGTGGGCATGACTTGTCTAATCATGCTTAGCAACACGGGATTGAACGGTGTGTTAGTTGTCATGTTACATATGACTTTCGTATGACCATGTTAATCTAAATGCGATAAGCTGCTCATCTGAGACCCAATCTTCAAACTCTACCCAAAAACTAGTCTGGCGCCTGGCATAGGTATTGAAGTTGTTAGCCATTACCCAACCATGTCCTGCAAACTGGCTTTTACTAGGTCCTATGTTTTCACTGAGCCAGTCATGCACACCCTTTGCATGGCTATAATAAATCTTACGCATATCACAGCCACCTCAGCTTGAACATGGTCCATGCTGCGTCATCGCTACCAATGAAGTAAATGGTCTCCATACCGTTGTACATCCAACTGTGTTCCACCAGGGTATCTTGGCACCATGCCACAACATCCGCCATGGGGGCTGTACCGTTATATTGCCACGTGCGCATCATCATATCCATGTTAACCTGCGCATCTCAACCGCCATTCTACGCTGCTAGTACGGTCTATCGTGCCCGTGATTCGCACACGCAGGGTAAACGTATTGGATTCGTGCATTGTACTAACCGTGGGATTGGCACAGCGCTCAAGCATGAACTGTCCTATTTCGCTTTCTATAAAGCTAGCAATATAGTGTGCATAGCCTGTTTCGATATTATCGCCATCTATGTGCCATTCTGCAAATATATATGACACTGGATCAGTGATGTCATGGTAGCTATCCACAGTCTCAGCAGCCAACTCGCGCAGATGCGCTGTGGCACTAGTTTCTAGTATTCTGGCATACGACTGTCGATCTATGTAACTAGCCATGTATTAGGCAAACCGCAGCTTGAATATAACTGCATCTTCGTCGTTCTCAAACACCAGTATGCGGGTGCGCGGATCGAGGGGCGCAGCACCGTCGAACACGCCTGGATGGTGTGCATTATAATCCCGTGATAGCCAGTCCCAGACAGTTGTCCCATCGGTACTGGGAGACCGTAGGTCGTCATAGTAATGGGCCAGGATGTTAACCCAGTACGGATCAATTGGTACTGCCACTGCAGGGTTTAAATTCAATAGCACTCTCAAGACCATCTCAGCTTGAACAGCAGGGCATCGGCACGGCTGAATATGATCACGCCAAGGTCCCATCTCGTATATAGTATGCCGTTTTCTTCTAGCCAGGTTAGGATTTCACGCAATCGGCCTGGTCCAGCAAACACATACCATCCTCTGACTTGTTCAGGCACCCATTGATTACGATCTGCTATGATCCCGAGATCATCTGTGTACCCAGAGGGTCGCCATGGCCTGTATGTCATGTCTATCACCGCGGTTTCCATATCTATATCCGCAAGGTCTATCATGCCCATGTCAGTATGAATTCCATCCTAACAGCCTCTTCTATCACCATCATACGATCTATAGGTGGATTACATCCGCGCTCATCCAACCATTGTTCTAGCTCTTGGCGCACAGATTCATACCATGCAACATCCATGACAACGCCAAGTTCTGGCGCACCAAGATCGTCGCAGAATGAAAATTTCATAGCCACCTCAGCTTGAACAGCACAGCATCATTTTTGTTTTCAAAAAACCAATACAGTCCACAACAGAAGTATTTTCCATCTAGGCTATCGTTGAGCCACTCGGTGAGAATATCCTGCTGTTGCCAGTAGGACACTACTATACCGTGCCAGTCATTTGGCACATCGAACAAGCGCATCTGTTGTTCTAGCACTGTTTCCACCGAGAGAACCTCCTGATGTCTGAGATTGAGCACAAAGTTCATGACCATCGCAGCTTTGCCCATGTGCTAAAGCTGCGTGCTTCCTCGTCATCCTCAAACTCTGCACCCTTTTTGTTGGTCCATCCTGGGTAGGTGTAGAACGGTTCGGTACAGTTATCTCGTAGCCACGACTGGATCTCGTCGAAGTCAGCAGCAGCAGGCGCGTATCCATGGTGCAGCTTGGGTACCCACCAGTTGGGTAGTTTCTCAGGATATGGTTGGACCATCTTCTTCATGACCACCGCAGTACGAATTCTGTCATCTGCTGTTCTGTGCTGGTGTAGATCTTTGCGTTATGTATAGCACCGCCTTGGAACTTGTTGGCATCCCAACACCACGGATATGCTACGCTAGTGTGCCTAAGCAAGTTCTGCCAGTGTTCGGACTCACAGCCCGGGCCCCACTGTGCCCAGCACCATTCTCTGGCTTCAAAGAAGCCTGGCAGATCGCACACGATCTGATGCTGCATCCAACTGTGCAGCTTGTTCTTTGTATTGACTGGTTTACATGTGAACTTCATAGCAACACATTAACATGTTGCAACAGCTTGTCAAGTGGTTTTTACCACCACAGCGCTTCATAATACTTGGCAAACAAGCGGCGGCCATTGGCCATGCGTGCGCTCCATGCTTGAGAACCTTCTGCGTCGTACACATGCGTGTTGTTAGGGCCGTGGTCCATGCGGCTATAAGCAGTACCATCGTGGTCGTCGCCAAGTTCGTTGCCCTTGGCATCCACTTTGGTCCAGATGATGTCATGCTCGCCAGTATGGAACTGATCTTCCCAGTCAGCTTTTTCATGCTGCTCAAACGCCCAGATCATCTCGCTCAAGACCCATTCCCAGCGTGCATGGAACTTCTTGCTAGCAGCATCCTGTTCTTCCTCGGTAGCTTCTAGATTCTTGTCCCAGTGCCCGTTGTCATTGACATTGGTCTCGCGCTCAGACATCTGCAGTTCTGGTGGTAGATCCTCGTTGTCTACCATAGGGCTACCATTCTTCTTTTCCTGCAGCTTGCGCAGCACCGGAGCGATGATCAGTGCCAGCGTGTGATCGGCACTGTACACATCAGTGTTGTGGATGTGAACTTTAACCTTGCGGTCGCCGTTCTGTCGAAACTGTTTGTGATACCATTGGCACGCATTGGTGATCCAGCTGTTGTTGCCATGCCGATCTTCGCTCAGCCAACGTCCAAACTTGTGGACCCAATCCGGTTCGCTTTTATAGCCGTATTCATCAACGTTGGGTTTGGCCCAGAAACAGATAAGGCTTGCGATCTGATAAGGACCTCGCCACGTAGGGTATCTACCGATCTTGACTTTCATCGCGTTCTCCTTAACTTAAATTCACATGCAGGCTAGCATGATATTCCAAATTACCTGCTGTCTTGGCCCAATTTTCTAATTTAGCACGTAGATCAGTATTGATCAACAGCGCAGCACCGTGGAAGTCAAAATGCAGACCTTCTTTGACTTCGGCACCAATGGTAAAATAGCTACCAAACAGCGTTTTAAACGTAGCCAATGCATTGTCTGGCCTGGTGCCTTCGCCATACCCTTTGGTAAACAACACCATGTGCGTGACACCTTCGCCTGTGGCAAAATAAGTGTTGCTTACCGTATACATCATGTGCTGATCGCTTCTCGCATCTGATCAGGGGTGAAGTAGTATTCCATTATGATCTCGATTGCAGCCTTGAAACGTCGATCGTTAGACAGATCCTCAATTTGATATGGTTCTAGATCAGCGTCTCGTGATTCTAATTCACTAATGCTGCGCACTAATCCGCGATAATCCTGCACAAGGATATCTTTAAACAGGGCGTCTGCAGTGTCGTTGGTAATCTCAACCTTTACCATGTACGATGTTGCTCCCTTACTGTTTCGATGCCATCGTATTCGTCGATGTACCATTCTACATCGTTAGGCACGTCGGCAATGCGCAGCTGCGCATAGTGATCGTTAGCTGCGTCGCCTAGTTCTTCTACGGTCTGTACCAATGCTAGATCATCTCGGCTGATGTCGTAATGGTAAAGGCCGTGCTCAGCATCCTGGATGCCATCTTTATAATAGCGGTACATGTCGAACGATTCTTTACCAGTTGGTACAACTGTGAGGTTGAGCCCTTTGATCTCACCGTATCGCACGATAGCTGCGTGGCTAAGGCCAAATCCACCATAACAACTGTTTACTACTACCTTAGGCATACTGCGTCTCCGTTACTGCTGGTCTATGGTTTCTTGTACTGCAACTGTGTCTGCTTTGAGATCATAATTTTCAAGTACATATCTGGCAACTGCATCCTTGTTTACTGCAAATACTGCGTCATGTTGACCTTTGCGTTTCAGTACCCATATTAGGCTAAAATATGGAAATTCAATTATTTCTAAGCCGTGTTTTTCTGCAAACGCTTTCACCGGACGGTTGACCTCAACATAGTTGTAATCATGTCCACACATGATACCAGTTGCAGATACACGCGGCCACCAAAATTCCAAATCTCGAGTGACATCTTCTTCAAAATGCCCGCCATCGACAAATACTAGGTCTATCGGGCCTCGAGAATCTATGAGTGCTGCATCAGGTGGGCTGTATGTTTTTAATGTTTCTACTCTTGTGTCAGGTACAAAGTGTCTAAACACACCTTGCCTATCATTGAATGCATCTTCTACTTTCATGGGTAACAGAGACATGTCGCCGTGCATGCGATGCACAGTGTCATCGTATGTCCATTCTTCCCAGGGATCAATCGCTAGCAGTCTAACCGACGGATCAGAATTATCTAACCAGGCTCGTGTGCTTTTGCCCATGTGCGATCCGATCTCCACGATCAATCCATTTGGGGGCACAGTCTTAGCCAATTCCTCGATGGCTAAGAAATCCACGCGCTGGAACCAACCAGGTATGTCATTATGATATACCATGTTTACCAGCTTCCATAATCGGTTAGGTCTTTCCAGAGACCTTCGCCTTCCATTGTTTCAATCCTGACTTCTATGCTTGGTCCGATGCCACTAGCATTGCTCACTGTGATCTCAACAGGTGTTATATCAACAACTGATTGTCTAGAAAGCCATACGTTTAGTGCCTTGATGTCTCGTACTTGTAATTTGATCCGTGATGACAATTCATACTCCTGTATCTCTGCGGAAGCGTGTGTACAATCCTGGTTGTCGACCATATGCTTCAATCTCCCAGGGTTGCGTCCAATAACCATCGTCGTCGCGTATGGTCACTCGCTTACCCTGCCATTTTGCAGTCTTGCCACCGGGGTTGTCTACTAACTCGCCACGAGCAAACTGCTTGACATGCACCATTTCATGCGCAAGGATCTCAAAACAACGCTTGCGGCTCAACCTACTGTCAAGGTGCATTTCAAACTTACGCGGTTTGACTGGTTCTGCTATCCAGGTCACTGCAGCATCCATCTCTGCATCGCGTATCAAGTTATTGATGATATGCAGTTCTATCTTGATCTGCGTAGTGAGATCGGGGATGAGATCACAGGCATACCATTGCAGTGCCTTGCGGATCAGCTGATGATCAACCTTGTGTTGCTTGCCCGTGATAGAGATGCGCATATGTTGCTCCTCGTCTTATACAACTACAGTAGCACAGGTACAGGGTCTGTCAACCTATTACTGTTTGGTGTTTGACGTATAGCTCTTAAACAAGAAGCTGCAAAGAGCACTGATACCCCAGGCCTGCAACCAAGTAATCTCGTGGACACCGTCTACCGCTGAGATCAAGCAACCATTCCACAGCATGTAAACTGGCCAGCTGAACAAGAAGCTCAAGCCAATGATCAATCCTACTACGCCCACGACTGTCACGAATGCAGTTCCTGCGTTCATTTTGAATCTCCCTTTATGAAGTGTTTGTTACATCGTATGTGCTACAATAGCACATACACAGAGTATGTCAACCGATATCTATGACTAGATCGGGGTTAAACGCACTGTTTTCATTGGGATATCCCAGAGGATTACACACAACTCTGGTATCACCAACCGTGTAATCAAAACAGTGATGTGTGTGACCGTGTGTCCACAGCGCAACATGCGGATGGTCCAAGATGAACTCGTCTAGGTTGCTGGTGAATGCACCGTTCATGGTCTTGAAGCGCGGCTGCTGATACGTGTGGTGTATGCTAGCGTGGCTAGGGCAGTGATGCCCAACCACAACTGTCTTGCGCTTGTCCAAGCTGAGCTGCACTCGCAACCAATCCAAGTCGCTACGATGCTTCTGCAGAGTAGTTTGCGGTCTAAGCTTGTGGAAGATATGGCCAGCTTGCGTTTCTGTGATCGCATGGTAATCATTCATGAGCTCTTTCATGCTCAGCATGTCAATTGGATCGCCGCCGTTAAAATCCGTCCATAGGCTAACGCCCAAGAACACAGTATCGTCGATCACGACCTTGTCTTGATCACAGAAATGTATGTTGGGATAGTGCTCGATCTCTTCGCGCAGGGTCGGGATAGTACGATCCCAGCGACCACTGTAGTGCTCGTGGTTACCGGCTATGTAGATCACATGTGCCCAGTTGCGGTTCACATGATCAAAGAACGCACGATACCGCGCAGCATCTATACCGCGCTCGGCGTTGTTTGGTAATTTGCTGCGAGGATGCCGGTAGATGTGCTGGGCCACGCAGATGTCGCCACCTAGGATCAGCACATCGCTACCAGTGTTGGTGAGCACGGGGGGATCCCCGTGCTCCATGTGCAGATCAGAGATTACGTGTATCTTCATGTGGGTTGTCTAAATCCGTATCATATTTGTTAGCATGGGTAGTTCCGGGTACACAACATAACACACCATACCCGACCAGTACTGCAATACTGAATAGCAATCCAATCTCGGGATATGCTGGCTGCAGTGCGCTGCCGGCGGCGCTAGCGCCAACTAACCAAAGATAGTGCCAGCCGCTGAGATCCATGTCGTGCAACCGTCGTACAGTTACACAAACACTGATATAGACGTAAGCAATCACTGCTGCGATACCGATACCTACTGCAGTGACTGCACCGATTACCTGTACAGCAGGCGCGACAGCGGCTACAGCCTGGAAGATCGCTGTGCAAACCAACAGTGCAACTACTACTGCTACCCAGTTTAGCACATGATAACCTAGATATTTCAAACGACCAATACGGCCGTCGTACCTTGTTAGTTCATGCCACATGTTTTTCATTTGTTCATCCTTCTGATCATGTAATTGTAATGTAGCACATAATCACACTGTGTCAACTTGTTAATCTAGCAGCAGTACCGTCATCGCGGTATCAATTCCTCGATGTGCTTGGGTGTGTAATCCTGCACTTCTACACAGCAGTTGATGTGGCGCTCGCTGGGGCTAGCATGCTGGTGGATATGCCCGTGAAGGTTATAATCAACTTTGAACATGCTGGTTTCGTGCAGAGGTGTGTGGCTCAGCACACAGTTGAAGTCTGGGAACTGGCGCCACATCATGATCTTGTTGAAGCTGTTGTAGAGATACGGGCTTTTCACATTGTCATGATTGCCAAGGATCAAGCGCTTGTGACCATTGAGCCGTTTGGTTGCTGTATGACCGTCTTCCATGTAAACATCACCCAGATGGTAAACCTTGTCGCCCGGACGCACAACGCTGTTCCAGCGTTCGATCATGTGCTCGTCCATCTCTTCGACTGAGCTAAAGCGATTGCCTCGGATCAGCATGCCATCTGCGTCTTTAAAGCCCAGCATATTACGATGGCCAAAATGCGTGTCTGAAACAATAAAGATCTCATTCATTCTGGTCACTCCTTACGTTGCCAACGGCACCGTGTTTCTAAGCACATTTGCTGTTCCTGCTAATATTCATTATAAGCAACTATTTTAGCAAATAACTTGTTCATTGTCAACGCAGAGTGTGCAACATTCTTGGCATTATCCCACTGATCCTTCCAATGAGATTGATATCAGCTTCTGTGCTTCAACTGCAAATTCCATGGGCAGCTGCTGCAGTACCTCTTTGACAAACCCAGTCACAATCAGCGCTGTGGCTTCTTCGGCTGATATACCCCTCTGACGGCAATAAAATAGCTGATCCTCGTCTACCTTGGATGTTGTGGCTTCGTGCTCCAAGCGAGAAGTGCTGTTTTTCACCTCGATATAGGGCACTGTATGAGCACCGCACTGATCTCCTATCAACAAGCTATCGCATTGGGTATAATTGCGCGATTTTGTTGCCTTGGGATGCATTGACACCCGACCACGATAGGTATTCTGAGATCGCCCTGCAGATATACCCTTGCTGATTATCCTGCTGGTGGTATTCTTGCCCAGATGTATCATCTTGGTACCGCTGTCAATCTGCTGCATGCCGTTGCTCACAGCTATGCTGTAGAACTCGCCCCTGCTGTTGTTTCCTCGAAGTATACAGCTGGGATATTTCCATGTGATAGCAGAACCAGTCTCAACCTGTGTCCAGCTGATCTTTGAATTATCTCCACGGCAATCGCCACGCTTAGTCACGAAATTATAAATGCCCCCTAGCCCATTGGCGTCGCCAGGATACCAGTTCTGCACAGTTGAATATTTGATCTCAGCACCTTCCATGGCTACTAGCTCAACCACAGCTGCGTGCAGTTGGTTCTCATCTCGCTGTGGTGCAGTGCAGCCTTCGAGATAAGACACATACGAGCCTTTCTCGGCAATGATCAATGTGCGTTCAAACTGTCCTGTGTTCTTCTCATTGATACGGAAGTAGGTGCTTAGTTCCATGGGGCAGCGCACACCCTCGGGGATATACACAAAGCTACCATCGGTGAACACAGCACAGTTAAGTGTGGCATAATAATTGTCTGTTACTGGGACCACCGATCCCATGTAACGCTGCACCAATTCAGGATGTTCTTTTATAGCTTCTGTGATGCTGCAGAATATCACACCTGCTTGGGCCAGTTCGTCTTTGAACGTGGTAACCACAGACACAGAGTCGAACACAGCATCCACAGCTATCTTAGAAGTCTGTACACCAGCTAGAATTTCTTGCTCGCGCAGCGGAATACCCAGCTTCTTGTAGGCCTCTAAAATAGCAGGATCAACTTCGTCCAGCGTCTTGGGTGCTGCATTGAGTTTTGGTGCTGCATAATAATAAGACTCGTTGAAATCAATCTTGGGGTAATGCACCCTCGCCCAGGTCGGTTCGGTCATAGTCAGCCAGCGCTTGTAGGCGTCAAGCCGCCATTGCAACATCCATTCTGGTTCGCACTTCTTGGCAGAGATGAAACGCACAATGTCTTCTGACAGGCCCTTGGGAGACATGTCCATCTCTAACTCTACGTTCCATCCGTATTTGTATTGATCAACATCCAGCAGCTTGACCTGCTCCACAGTTTCTTTAGCTACCATGATATCCCCTAGCAGCCTGACAGGCTGTGTGTTCTACGTGCTCTTACTTACACCAAGCACGTTATCTACCCTGAAGCTGCGCCATTCCTGCTTGTCTGTGCACCATGCTACCATCACTGCTTCGTTTAGCTCTCTGACCTTCTTCTGGCTGGCTGCATCCTCTGCTTTGGCAGGCGGTACGATACCGGACTTTAGCGTGCAGGGCATGGTGCGTGTTTCGCCACTGACCTTGGTAAATGTTACTTCTACCACGCCCCCTTCAAGCATTTCCTTGAGCTGCATCCTGCGCTCGGTACGGTCACCCGTTAGTGTTATCTGTGTCATTGTGTCTCGCATCCTCATCTAACTTCTTGTAAGCTTCTAAAACTTCTGTCATTGCAGGCAGCATAGCTAATGTATCAACGTCCATGGGTAGCCCGATGTATTCGCACATCCTGCGAGCACGGATCAAACTAGTGTCAGTGCTGCAAAGTCGCGTAACACGATTGCGTGTCTTTTCCAGTTCTCGCTCTCTGGCTGCAACCCATTCCGGATACCAATGCCACATCCATTGAATCATTAGTGATCTCCTTTAACCATGCTATTATGCTCGATCTTTTCCAGGAGATCAATACGTGCTTGTTCCCAACCTGGCCGGCGTGTAACCGTAAACTTGTTGCTAATTAGCCGGACTAGTAGGATCAAGCCATATATCATTGCAGGCACATACATGGCTAGTAGTATCAGCCACACCGTCATTTTACACTCAGATCTTCTTTGAGGCGCTCGTGGAAAGTACGCTCGCTGTCGTCGCCGGCCAGCAACCAATCAATGCGTTGCGCATACGTTTCTGCGAGTCGCAGATACGTAACAGCCTTACGGAATTCTTCGATGGTCATTGGTGCAAACTGTGAATATTTTCTATCATTAAATGCATCGCGCTCGTCGTTGCCATTCTTAAGGATATACTCTTCAATCTGGTCAGCAATATAACTCAGTTCATACTGCTTGTATTCAAACGTTCCACCGCTCATTGCTTGTCTCCCTGTACCCAATCGTGGAATTCTTGTGCGAACTGTTGGCTTGCAACTTGGCTTTCAAAGTGAAACGTGTGTTCATACACACCGCTGTATTGGCTAAAACTCCATTGCTGGCGTTCTAGATTCTTCCTGCACCAATCCTTGCCTTGTACATCGAGATCACTATGAAGCCGAACGCTGTGATTGCTTTCGCGCATCCACTTCATCTTGTGATCGTTGATTTCTTGAGGTGTCATCGGCAAAGCTGCACGATCTCTTCAGCAGTGCGAGTGCTTGTGGCCAAGCTGGCTGTGCACTGTCGCTTGCTGTAGTCGCTCACAGCTGCAGCACCCATCATGGCGACAACTGCTACGGCTACCATGATCATTATCCACTTAGTTTCCATTTGTATCACTCCTGTCCAACTATACTAGAGTAGCAGATCTATATAATTTGTCAACTGATATCACACCACTTTTAAAACACACAGTGAGATAGTTGCTGTGTAGATCCAAATAAATAACAAACCATTTAAAGGCCGCCACTATGACAAAAAAACTAAGAGAATCAATATCTGACAGACCGTCGATTAACTTTCAAATAGAGCGTGAACTCAAAAAGCACGCGCCCGCTATGCAAACTCGCATACTGGATGCATTAGAAGCTGTCAAAGATGCAGGATCAGACGGTATCAGTGTGAAAGACTGGGCTGACAGAATAAGAATGTTGCATCCAGAAGACGACACACCTGTAGTTGACCTATTACGCACTGTAGTTGGTAAGTTTGGTTGCTGTGTACAACGACTAGGCGATAAGCGATACGGCTGGGTAGAAACTGACAACGAAGCCGGCGCAGCAGTGCCGCAGGGTGTACAGGATGCCATGGGTGATCAAGTACGACTCACTTCAATTGCGCTGAAAACTATGCGCGAATTAGGCGAGTTTACTGCAGATGAACTAGCGGCTGCTGTTGCACGCAAATCAGGCATGCCTATACCAAGTGCTGTTGCTTTTGCACAACATATCATCAAACAATTTATAGGCGGCACACTGGCTACGATTGGCAATGATCGCTACAAAGTAAAAGGCGAACAAAAGAAAAATGCAGCAGATCATGTTGCTGGACTCAAAGATCTGCTGCGTAATGCCGGATTAGGCCCCAGTGACTGATGTGTGACTAACTGTCACTCATCTCCTTCAAAGTAATAGGTCCAACGATGCCCGCCCCAGAGGTTACGCACACTGTCTATCTTGGCTTGGGTGCCAATGTTGGTTTGGGTGCCAGTGTTCTTTTTGATCTGGTCAACCACAATCTCACGAGCATCCTTGCCGTTAAAGCGAGAAAACACAAACTGCGGAGCGAACGAATCTTGCTTGGCAATAGTAGGCATCCACTCTTGAGCATAACGCTTACGGTCAAGCCCTGAGGCCAGCACAGTTTGATAGTAACGCTCGTAAGTTTGGACCGCATCATTGATGCCAATCCAAAAGTCGGTTTCGAACGCTTCTACACGATGGCGATCAGCATCTAGCATAAACGACTTAACGTCATCCATTTTTTCGTTGATCAGTAGATACACTACATTCTTCTCAAGGGTCAACGAATCCTTGGCCTTGTGGATGCGCACGTACCAATCGCCCTTGATCTTGAGCATGTGGCCGTCATCAAAGCGGATGATCCAACCTTCCATGCCTTCGCTGGCACGAGTCTCTGCGATCAAGTTCTCCATGTTAGCAACAGTGCCTGCATAAGCTCGTACCACGTCAATACCATGCACTTGGCCCCATTCCAACAGATCTGCATAGCCAACATACTCACCAGTCACATTGTGACGTATAGCAATCAGCACCAACCGGTCCTCAGGATAGTCGATAACAATACGCTGTTTACGGCTACACCATTCGAAGATAGGAGTCATACCGCGAGTGATGCATTCGCGTGCCAATTGCTCATATTTGCTGTGTTGTGCAACAAACAGTTCTGCACCCATGCCAACTTCAGTGATGCCCATCTTGGTACCCCAACGGATACCAGCGTCAGTGACCACCGGGGTAATCATAGAACCATCCAGCTTTTCCAAGATCACATGCGGGCGGTTCAAATCAATGCAGTGCATCTGAGTTTCGTCACGTTCGTTCACGTTGAAGAACTTGTGCAAACGGCGTGCCATGATTTTACCGTCTGTGTGGAACAGCATGCCACGGCATTCGCGGCGGATTGCATCAAGCTCAGTTGCAACGGGCGGGAAGGTATCAGTCATGCTAACCATGTAGTTGACCACATAGCCCCAATCGCGTTCGGCGATGATGAACTCGTCGCGGCCTGCAATGGCTGCACGAACGTCGTCCAAGTGTCGTATCTCAGGGAATTCGTAACGCATGGCGGTCTCCTCGCTGTATGACTCACAATAGCATATTATACGAACATGTCAACCAAAATATACAAAGCCACAGTTTGATTCTGTTGGGCACTTAAAGAAAACGCAGCACAAGCATGTACTTGTGCTGCGCACGATTGAACTTAGTAAACAGCCTCGTTATTTTCGTTTACAACATACATACCCGGCACGTGATCCTCGTCGCGCGGCATAGCATGCACAGTTTTGGCAACGGCATTGAACATGTCGATCCCTTGTTGCATGTTTGCAACTTTGACATACAGGGTGTAATACAGTGCAGGTTGTTTAGCGTTGGTGTCTTGCATGTTGTGCGCTCCTTGCTGCATGCGTCACAATAGCATATCATGCACCGATGTCAACCTTATTTTTAGAATACTCGCCTGTAATACCCAACTTAACCAGCCGTCGCCGCAGGAGATTTCACAACGCTGGCTGAAGATTAGCGGATATTTGTCAACCAGCTGTTTCAAGTTCTTCTAGCATTGCACACCTTTAGCCAAACGCCATGACGAAACCGCTGATACAGATAAACAGCATAACAAACATCATGATAATTGCAATCACACCGGGCGAGTCGCCCCAATCTGTGGGATTTACAACACGACTTATGACTTTGCCGCTGCTATCAAGTGTTTCTTTGACGCTGCGAGTGCTCAGTACCATGCGATGGAACATGTAAATCCACAGTGGGATCATAGTTGTAAACCACAAGACGCTGCCAAAAATTCCCAGCAAGTCGCTGCCCATGACTCGGTATGCTACCATGACCAACATGAACCGTCCAACTGGAGTCTGTGCTAGTTCATTCACAGTGGTACCAACACTCTTGGCAACTTCGCTTAGAGCAACACCATACTTCTGACCTAGCTCTGCATACTCGGCCATATTGTCCACAGTGCTGACTGCTGTGATGTTGCCGGCCATGTCCACACACTTCTTTTTAAGGTCGATTAGCTGACTGTCTGTCATACCCGGTACTACCAGTTGATCGCATGACCCTGCAAACACTTGAGTAGCTGTAAACAGTACAAACAGAAGAACCAGTACCATCCATACTAACCTAATTTTAGCCATTTTGAATATCCTTATATTCAGTTGTTGATCCTGCTGCGTGTCAATTGGAAAGGCCCTTGCAGGCCTTTCCAGCTGTGCTAAAATTCAGTACCGCCTTATTATTCCAAAGTACCAAATGTTTGCTTGATCGCCGGTTTGGCTTTTGCCACAGCAGTAATCAAATCCTCAAGAGCTTTTTGGTTGCTATCGAAGTAGTCTTTGTTGACATACACACCTGCAGTCCAAGCAATAGTATCCTTGCTGCTGAACCAACCTTGCAGATTTTGCGGGTATGTGCCGCTGGGAATAGCCTGCCACTTATACAGCGGTTTACCGTCAACAGTTGTAGCATCGTTGAAGTCTCGGTCGTTTGCACCAGCAAGCGTCAACTGATCGCCAAAGTCTTGGTCAGCTTGCAGCATCGTAGCATTGCCAAGTGCAGCAGGTACCAACATGCAGGTTGTAGTGTTGTTGGCAACAGCACTCAGCGCAATCGCACCAGTTTCGGTCGTAACAACAATTTCGCCGTAACTGGAGTCTTCGTTGATAAAGTTTTGCCAAATCAACCACGACCCAGAACCGTCTTTACCAAGTGCAATGCTTTTGGTATTATCGCCTGCCAGTTGATACAAGTCGTCAATACCAGACTCTTTGCTGCACAGCACATGCAGATATTCAACTGGACCGTTGCCGATAATGCTGATTTTTGCAGCAGCAGCAGGATTTTTGCGTTTCAACAGCACTGCACCGTCAGGCTGACCAATGTACGCTTGGCAAGCTTCGCCGCTTGCAAGAGTTTCGGGCGTGGTGGCGTCAATTGCAGTGCGTTGTACGTTGTCCCAGGTACCGTCGCTGGTTACAACACGCAGGTCGATATTTTTGGACGATTTAAGGAACCCTGCAATATATTCGCCAGTCATGTTGTAAGGCTTGCCTTCGCCGCCAGTACACAAGTTGACTTGCAGCCGTTCAGCAGATGCAGCACCAGTCGTTGCCAAGATTGCGCCAAACGCCAGTGCCATGTTAGTGAGTTTCATCAGTATATCCTTATATGTGTGTTCAGTTGTTCAGTGTCTAGACAGCTAGTCTATGATTATGCAACTTCTTCGAAGCCAAAGGCAGCAACTACAACCCGCTTGCCTTGTGCATCTTCGATGATGTTGCCCACGCTGATCGAGCTCATGCGCCCGATACGAGTGATGTTTTCTTCAGGGCCAATGTTACCAATGTCAAACACATGATTGAGATCGTTGGCCTCGATCTCAGCCACTTTAACATAGAGGTTTTCTGCAAGCCCCAGAGCAGCACGGCCCATCATGGCTTCCATGTACGCAGTGCGCACGTTTGCAGGGCTAAACTGTTCGATCTTGATCTGATAAACACCGTAACGCATCTAGCTGCTCCTCTTGCTGTATAGCTCACAATAACATATCATACAGCGCTGTCAACCAGAAAGACAGCAAGATCACGCATAGTTTTTCAAAAAGTTTTGAACTTCTGATTCGTCAGCATCACTGAAATCCTTGCCACTTTGCACAGTGTATGCAGTGTGTCCGTGCTTTGCCAGTTTTCTGCCAGCAGCGTCGCTGTCACACACTGCGACCACTGGCCTGATCTTCTTGACCAAGTTCAACCAGCCCAGCGTCGATGCACCAACGTCAGAACTGAACACGCACACTGCGCTGAAACCGTTCCACGTTACCCTAGCTGCATCAAACAGACCCTCGGTCACAAACAGTGTGTTTGAACTGTACCAGCTTTCAACACCCCAAACAGTGACCGGGCTGTTGCTTACTCTGGTAAAGTATCTGGAGTCGTACGGGTGGTTGTTGGCATCCTTGGACATGTCGGGCCTGTAGTGGTGATAGCCTGTGAGTTGACCTGACAGATTCCACAAGGGCACAACTGCAACTCGTTCGGCTTCGCTCACCCAAGCAGTGTGCTGCTTGGTGTCAAAGTATCTGGAATGAAGATGTTCTAGCATGGTCATACCAAACTCCACCAAAGATAAAAGGGCGCACAAGGCGCCCTTTTTTATTGCATGATTGCTGCTGTTACTTGATGCCAGCTTGGCCAGTAACGTCAATAAACGGCACAGCAGCAGAACCAGTCATCTTGGGCAACTGACCGTCCCACTTGGTAATTGCTTGATACTGCACAAATTCAGCAGTCAAGCTGTCTGACAACAGTTGGTTAGCTTTGGCCTGCGCTTCAGCAACACGCAAGATGGATTCAGCTTGGCCACGGGCATCTTCGATCTTCTTGTCAGCTTCTGCCTTGGCCTGCGCAACTTCGTTTTGACGTTGCTGTGCCATCTGTGTTGCAGCATTCTTGGCATTGATAGATTTGAGAACCACTTCGGGCAAACGGATCTCACCAATCCAGTAGATCTTGTCGATCTTGATACCAATCGGACCAACTTGATCACTCACGTCTTTCTGCACAGCAGCAATCAGCTCTGCCTTGCCAGCACCGTACACATACTCAATCGGCTTGTTGCTTGCTTGCTTGACCAGCGCATCACGAACCATGTTACGCAAGAACGTGTCTGTGATTTCTTCAACACCGCGACGGTATGTTTGGAAGATGATCGAGATCTTTTCAGGGTCCAGTGAGTAAGAAATACCAATGTCTGCGTTGGCAGTCATACCATCAGCAGTTTGGAAGCTGATTGATTCATCGTTGGGAGAACCTTCTGCGGGATCTTTGGTCCACACATAGTTCTGCATGAATGTTGGGAAGATATACAGGTCTTCATTCCAACCAATCCAATAACGGCCAACACCAAGAGTCTCAGTATCAACACCCTTCTCACCACCAAGCAAGAACACCTTAACGCCTACGTTACCAGCAGGAACGTCAGTACAAGCAGCAACCGATCCAGCCAGGATGGCGATCATTGCAATGTTACGAAATTTCATATTGTTAGTCTCCTTTGATAGAATTGATTAGCGACTTGATGTAGTCGCGGTTGAGGTAGTAGAGTGCCGTGGGCATCAACAGCACTGCGTAGAAGATGCCTGCCAGAACCAACATGGTGTCTGGATACGAAATCAGCGCAGGCAATAGATACCCAAGGCTAGCCACGATGATAAACGCAGATAGCACAAACCTTAGATAGTGTTTCATTTGTTGTTCCCTTTGTTAAGCAGCAAGGCCAATGTGTTTACAGCTCTTGCGATATTCATACCCTGTGCAGGTGCAACTGCGCCCCATTGGAGTAATTGTTACTCGATAAGTGTTACCTTTGCTGCCAGCAATGTCAACGATTTTGACCTCCTGAATGACAGCAGGCGCAACTTCGGTATCATCAATGCTGACAATGTAAGCAGGATCAATCATGCGCACAGGGAACTTTTTCTCTCCTGTAGTCAAGCAGATCGCACCAGGCACTGCTGATTTTGGAGCAGGGACTTGGGTCCCTTCGTACTCGTAGAACTCGCGAATCACGCCAGCTGCGTACAGATGCCGTTTTTCCCATAGCAAGTTCTTGACCTTAATCCGCATTGATCGTCTCCCCTATGCAAGCAACATAGCATAGCTACGCAGCTTGTCAAGCGGAATCTTATATGAACAATGCCTTTAATTTGCTGTCGTAGCTTATGCGGGTGTGTGCCGACTGCAAGTGGATCAGATTGTGCTGGCACACTGCTGCAGACTCTGCTACGAACTGTGCAAACTTGGTGTCGGACCAACT